>OJJK01000073.1_pt1 | contig 95054 bp, 66 predicted proteins | sample 1596271 | NCBI WGS metagenome assembly OJJK01 (sample SAMEA4350142, study PRJEB24818) | metagenome | biome: human; feature: gut; material: faeces | place: Denmark | collected 2013-09 | reverse complement strand
TATGCAATTTATATAAATGATAATTTATAAAAATAAGAAAAAGCGCTTAATCATAACAATTAAGCGCTTTTTTAATGTCCAATTAATAAAGGATGGCTCTGTTTTTTAAGACTAAGGCTTTTATTTTGCATTCGTGGAAGTATTCTTAAAATCTTCCAATGAAAAGTTAAACTGATGTCTAATTTAGTCTTTAAACTATGAAAAAGTACTTGTTGATCGGATTGTTTTTATTAGGTCTGTTTATCTATCCTATTAAGGCCATTTCAGGTAACACTCCTGAAGAATTATATGAGAGTTTGCAAAAACGGTTGGCTTCCGGTTGGAATACCTGGGATACCCGTAGTGTGCTGACTCATGTATTTCTTCCTTATGGTTTTGCTGTCGACCTGAATATGATGGATACAGATGGAAGTCGCGTAAGGAAATTCAGAATCGGAGATAGGGCTAAAGGGGCGCCATTATTGCAGCCGGGACCTCATTCATTTGATGGAGCTTATACAAAAATGACTATAGATTGGAAAGGATATAAGTTACAGGTAGAAAGTGCTGCTATGGGACTTAAAAATGTAATTCTAATCAGACCACTGGCTGAGACGAAGAAAGGAGGACGATTGGTGGTTATCCCTGAAAGTCTTTGGAAACGGGGCAATACACTTAGCGTGGATAGTTTAGGATTTACATTGGCATCACGTGATAAAGTTGTTGAAATCAAAACTTATATAGAGGGTGAACTTCTGGAAAAAAAAGGAAGGGAGTTTATTCTGTCTTTAGATACTCCGGTTGCTATCTGTTGCGGAGAAAATATGGAATTGGATGAGGCAATTGCTTTCATTAATGACCGCGCCCGGGATTTTATTAATTCTAATCAGAAAAAATTTGGTGAAAATTATGATTGCTATAATGCTATGCAGAGTGTTTTGGCTTGGGATAATATATATGATCCTGGCATTAGGAGGGTGATTACTCCTGTAAGTCGGATTTGGAGTTCCGAATGGTTTGCCAGCGAAGATTTTGGTGGTTTTACACTGTTCTGTTGGGATACCTATTTTGCGTCGATGATGCTTGCTGTTGGCAATAAAGAGTTAGCCTATGCAAATGCTGTAGAGATAACTAAGGCGATAACAGAAAGTGGATTTGTACCTAACTGTTTTTATAGCAATAATTTTAAATCAAGAGATCGTTCTCAGCCTCCTGTTGGCTCTTTGGCTGTCTGGACAATATATAAACAATATCAGGAAAAATGGTTCTTGGAGTTATTATATAAAGAATTACTAACCTGGAATCGCTGGTGGAGCCGGAATAGAGAGGATGGAGGATTATTATGCTTAGGTAGTAATCCTTATGAAAAGGTTACTTATTTCAGGTCTGAGTTTGATACGGATTGTCACTATGGTGCTGTTTTGGAATCAGGATTGGATAATTCTCCAATGTATGATGGAATTCCTTTTAATAAGCAAAAACATTTGTTGGAACAACATGATGTAGGCATGTCTTCTTTGTATGTAATGGATTGTGACTATCTGGCTTTAATAGCGGAAGAACTCGGATATAAAAAAGATGTAACTGAACTTAGAAAACGCGCGGAATATTATCGCAATAATTTAGCAGGGTTGTGGGATGATAAGACTGGATTTTACTATAATCGTTCTACCAGAGATCTGAAATTTAATTACCGTACTTCACCCACTTGCTTTTATCCATTGCTGGCAAAAGTACCTACAAAGAATCAGGCTGAGAGGATGATAAAAGAGCATTTGCTGAACACTGATGAGTTCTGGGGGGAGTACGTAATTCCTTCTGTACCTAAAAATGATCCTGCATTTAAAGATAATGAATATTGGCGGGGACGCATTTGGGCACCATTGAATTTTTTGGTATACTTAGGATTGAATAACTATGAATTTCCGGAAGTGAGACATGCCTTTGCCGAAAAATCCCAAAAATTATTATTGAAATCCTGGTTGTCACATGGATATGTCTTTGAGAATTACAATGCTCTCACTGGTGAAGGCGATGATGTTGTGCGAAGCGATAAGTTCTATCATTGGGGGGCATTGCTGGGATATATCGCTCTTATAGAGAATGGAGTTGTAAGTAAGTGTAATTAATAATAATCGATCATGAAAAATATAATTTTAATTATCAGTTTTTTGTTTTGTACAGTTTCTATTGTATATGCCCAGAAACAGCCTTTTTTAAAGGATTCCTGGAAAGGGGATATGACCTCTATAAAACAAGAGAAAGGAAGGTTGAAGATAGCATCTGTTGCTGTACCCGAAATATGTTGGCATTTAGATGCTTTTTCCAAAAAGGTGAGTCTGTATAGAAATGTGCAATTGAACGATGTGAATAGAACTGTTTGGTGTAGTTTTCTGGCGTTGAAAGAAAAAGGGAATTCGCGTTTAGGCCTTTCATTTGAGAAAGGCAATAGTGAAAAACTATTTGTTGCAGTCAAACAGACGCAGGAGCCGCAGTTGGTTGTGGTGCGTATCGATTTTTCCGAAAAGGCTGATAAGGCATATGTTTTTTATAGCCCTACCGCAGCTTCTGTTCCTGATTTGGAAAATGCCGAGTATACTTTATCGGGTAAATTTGATTTTGACCGCATTAGAATCATAGCAGAAAAAGGGAGCAAAGGGATTTTTAGCGATGTCTCTTTGGGTGAGAATTATCAGGATGTAGTACATCCTAATGTCTTACAAGTTGTAGCCAAGGAAGGACAACCACAAACAGTTCTTTCCTGGGAAAAGAAACAGCAGGCTTTATGGATTCAGACTTCGGGCGGAACTTTGTATTTGCAACCCTATAATATAGGAAGTGTACATGTGATGTTCGGCTCTGAGAATGAAATAAAAGAATATAAGAGTTTTGCCGTAACGCAACAGGCAAAGGTGGCAGAGTTTAAAGTGGAGGATACTCAGGAAGATATTGTATTACGTTCTTCCCGTTTAGTTGTTACTGTGAATAAGAATAAAGGGTATATCAGTCTACTTGATGAGTCTGGAAAAATTTTACTGAAAGAGTTTCCGGAAAAAGCGAGAATGAATATGTGTGGAGATTCTGTCAATGCATATTGTAAGTTCCAGTTACGAGATGAAGAGGCTTTATATGGTTTGGGGCAGTTCAGAGATAACTTAATGAACTTGAGGAATGCCAAGCGGGAACTGGTTCAGTTTAATACGCAAGCTGCGGTACCGGTTATTTATTCTACTGGTGGTTGGGGATTGTTTTGGGATAATCCTTCCCGGACTATTTATACAGACAATAGTATCGGTATGAGTTTGGCTTCTGATTACGGTAAGATCGTTAACTATTATCTTTTTGTAGGTGATAAAATGGATAATTTGGTAGCTGCATATCGTTCTTTGACGGGAGGGGCTCCGATGTTGCCCGATTGGGCTTTAGGTTATCACCAAAGCCGTAACCGTTATGCTACGCAAAAAGAGGTGATGGAGATAGCTAAAAAGATGAAGGAAGAGGATATTCCTGCAAGTACTATCTTTATAGATTATCATTATTGGGGTAAGTATGGAACAGGTTCACATAGGTTTGATGAAACTTTATTCCCTGATGTTCCTTCAATGTTGGACAGTCTCCATAACGTTTATGATATGAAGGTAGTTTTGACAATGTGGCCCTGCTTCAAACCGGGTATCCCTAATTATAATGAAATGTCACAAAAAGGGTATATATTGGAAGGAGCCAAAGCTATTGACGGCTATATATATGATACTTTTAATCCGAATGCGGCCAAAATGTATTGGGATAAGGTTTCTTCTTTAGTGGACTTGAATATCGATGGCTGGTTTTTAGATGGACCGGAACCTGACCACGTAGCCTCATACTTGCCACTTAATACTTATGCCGGACCAGCTCAGAAGGTACGAAATGTATACCCTTTGGTTCATGCATCACATTTTTATGAAGGAATAACCAAAGCTCGTCCCGGTATCCGTCCTTATATGTTGACCCGTTGCGCGTGGGCTTCCCAACAAAAGTGGGGAACGGCTGTGTGGTCTGGTGATATTCCAACGACATTTGCCGAATTACAAACGCAAGTAGCAGCAGGATTAAACTTTACAGCAACGGGAATTCCCTACTGGACTACAGACATTGGTGGTTATTCAGGAGGAGACCCGTCTAAAAAAGATTATCAGGAATTGTTTGTACGTTGGTTTCAGTATGGAACATTTTGTCCCGTTTTTCGTTGCCATGGACGTCGTTATCCGGGAGATACGAAAGCACCGAATGAGTTATGGGCATACGGACCAGAAGTACAACGTATCTGTACTGACCTTATAAAGTTGCGATACCGGCTTTTGCCTTATATTTATACCCTATCAGGCAAAGTTACTCACGAGCATTATACACCAATGCGCTTACTGGCTTTTGATTTTGCTTATGATCAAAATGTATTCGACTGTAAAGATCAGTTTATGTATGGACCTGCTCTCCTGGTTTGCCCCGTTTTGGAGGCAGGAGCAACTTCCCGCTCTGTATATCTGCCACAAGGATGTACTTGGGTAGATTTCTGGACCGGTGCAATCTACCAAGGAGGAACTACAATTACTGCAGAAGCACCTCTGGATAAAATGCCTTTGTTTGTGAAGTCTGGTTCTATCATCCCTTATTATACTTCTGTTGAGAAAAATATTAATGTTGATGTTCCGCTTGAGATTCATGTCTTTGGTGGGGAAAACGCAAGTTTCAATTTATACGAAGATGATGGTGAGACGTTGAAATATAAAAATGGCAATTATAGTATTATTCCGTTTAAGTGGAATGATCGTACAAAGGAATTTATAGTTGGAGAACGCATCGGCGACTATGCAGTAAAAGACAGGGACCTTATCATTAAACTCAAAGGTAAAGATGTGATAAAGAGGATAAAATATAGTGGTAAAGAAATAAAAGTTATATTGAAATGAGCCTCAGGAGATTGATAATAGTTAGTTCCTTTTTCTTATCTTTCTTTGCAAATCTTTTTGCGGGTGGAAATGTTAGGGGGTGGATCATTCTGTCTGACAATATGGATCGTGCTATCCGGACAATAAAAACAGCAAAAGAGTATAATATCAATCAGCTTCAGTTGTCCCATGAGATCATCCATGATTTAAAGGCCATTAAAGAAGAAAAGGTATGTGAACAGGTTAATAAACTCATTCGCTTTGCACATTTAGAAGGTATTGATGAAGTGTTGCTTTGGGATCATAGCTTATACTCTCTGGATTATTATCCATCATGTTTTAGAACGGGACCTGATGGTACAATAAACCTGGATAATCCTACATTTTGGGAATGGTTTAAAGATGACTATCGCCGGATGCTCAACAGGGCTCCTGAAGCAGATGGACTTGTGCTAACGTTTATTGAAACTGGCGCTTATGCGGAAAAACAGTATTCGGTGAATATGAAAACCCCTGAGGAAAAACTGGCAGCTGTTGTAAACGCTATTTCCGATGTAGTTATTGGTGAAAGAGGAAAGAAACTCTATATTCGTACTTTTGCTTATTCGGAAGAAGAGTATAAGAGTACTATTGGATGTATAAAGCATATAAAGAGTGATAAGGTCATTTTAATGATGAAAGAAACCCCTCATGATTTCTTTCTGACACATCCGGATAACTCTTACATCAGAAAGATGAATAGACCTACGATTGTAGAGTTTGATTCTGGTAATGAATACAGTGGGCAAGGCATTGTTGCTAATACATGGCCTGAATATACTATGAAAAGATGGGGGAGCTATATTAACTGTCCTAATGTTACCGGATATGTTGCAAGGACGGATCGTTATGGGGATACCAGCATAGTAGGAACAGCTAATGAAATTCAGTTGTATGCACTGAAGCGGATGACGGAAGAACAAACTGTATCTCCAATGCAAATCTATAATGAATTTATTACGTCGAGGTATGGTGAGGATGCTTTGTTGCCCATTAGAAAAGCGTTTCAAAATGCATATGATATAGTCACATCTGTTTTTTATACCTTAGGAACAAACCTAACAGATCATTCTTCTCTAAATTATGAAAACAATAAATGGGGATATAGCAGGCATGTGTCTGGAAGATGGATTGATCCGCCTATGGTTCTTGTTAAGCATGATATAAATAAAACATTTCATTATTGGAAAGATATTATAAATCATATTGCTCCTGTACACTTTAAGTCATTATCATCTCCGTTAGCTGTTGAAGTGAAGACCGTTTTTGATCATCAATGGATAGAACCTGATGAAAAAATGGATAGTGTATATTATAATTATATTCTAACGGAAAAACAGTATGGAGTTAAACTTGCTTCCGAAGCAGTCGCTGAAATAGAAAAGGTAAAGCCTTTATTAGAATCTGCGACATATAATGATTTATACCAACTGTTTTATCGTACTTATTTGACTGCATGTTTGCATGAAGCTGTATGTACGGCGTATTATGGTTCCAGAATCTATGTCAGAGCTAAGCAATTTCATCCTGCAGGTTTGAAGGAACGTATTTTTTTATCTCTGAAAAAGATAGAACAAGTTTCGGAGGATATGAATTTGTTGGTGAATGCATATCCTGTCGGTCAATATAACTGGTTGAATGATGCAAAAACCGCATTAAAATACAGAGATAAGGTCTTGAAAATATTGAAGGAACATGCTTCTGAATCTGGTATTACTGAAAGAAGCTTATCGAAGGCAGAATATTTCTCTTGGATAAACAACACTAATGAAGGGACTACAGAATCACAGACATTGGTCAATTTGAATTTTTTTGAATGGCTTCGTCAGGAATATGGGATGCAGTTGGATATATATGCTTTTGATGCAGGGCTGATTGATGGTAAGAATATTTATGGGAGTATAAATTCCCAACGATTTAAGAATAAATTCCCTAAAGGGTTGGAATCTATTTATCTAAAGGCTAAACAGAATGGAGTACGTTTAGGGCTTTGGGGAGGACCAGATGGTTTTGGGAATACTCCGGAGAGTGCAGAGGAAAGAAAAGAGATGTTAGTATCACTCTGCCGTAATTATGATTGGGCTCTTTTTAAATTTGATGCAGTTTGCGGTCCGTTGAGAGAAGAGAAAGAAGATCTTTTTGTGGATATGATTGGAGAGTGCAGGAAATATTCTCCAGACTTAATTCTTTTGAATCACCGTTTAGGGTTGAAAAAAGCGGAACAATGTGCAACAACTTTTTTGTGGGAGGGCAAAGAGAGCTATATTGATGTAAATTCATTCAATACATGTGCAGCTCCTCACAATAGAGTAGGAGCATTGGGAAGAGGTCTTGTACCCGATTTGAAAAGATTAACGGAGGACCATGGGGTTTGCCTTTCTTCCTGTTTGGATTATTGGGAAGATGAACTTGTTTTACAGGCATTTAATAGGTCTTTGTTACTTTCTCCTCAAATATATGGCAATCCTTGGCTATTATCAGATAGAGAGTTTCCTAAATTGGCGAGAATTTTTAATCTGCATCGGAAGTTTTCAGGTTTATTGGTAGATGGTATAGAACTACCTTCAGCCTATGGAAAGTATGCTGTTTCGAGAGGAGATGATAAAACGAGGTTGATAACATTGAGGAATTTGACTTGGGAACCTCAGAAAGTCAATATTGTGTTAGATCATGAGATCGGTCTGGAAGAATGTAAACGTGTTAAGTGTCGGTTATATCATCCTGTTGAAAGAATATTAGGTATTTATAACTATGGAGAATCTGTTGAAGTTACTGTATTACCGTTCAGATCAATGTTGTTTTATGCTTCTGCGGATGAAAGTCTAGATGGCATTGGAGTAGAAGGAACTGATTTTGAAATAATAAAAGATGTAGCGGGGAAACCGATTGAAATAAATTTATTGGGATTTGCAGGAACGCAAGCGCACATCAAATTAAATAATTTACCCGGTGTTGAAAAGATAGAAATGGATGGGCAGGATGTTACAAAAAAACTGAGCAACTCTAAAACGATGAATATAAATTTTGAAGGTGGTAAATACTCAAAATCTTATCATCGGAAAATTGCCGATTTATCTCCTGTATCTATACCTTATGATGTAAATACCTTATATGAAGCTACGGTGTTTGCTGCCGATAATAATGCAATGGAAGTTCGTTCTCTATATCGTTCGGGAACAACGAAGATTGAACAGGTAGAGGAGGCTCGTAACGCTTTTTTTAATCAGTCTGCCTTTATTAATCGTGGTGTTTGGGATAAATATTTATTTGATGGCGATATGGGGACAGGATTTTGGCCATCAAAAAGAAAAGGTGATATTCGAATAAAGGGTGGTTGTTTTCGTTTGGATCTTGGAGAAAGTTTATTGGTAGATAGTATTCTTATAAAAGTAAATAACGAGTATGAATTACAACCTTTATTGGTGGATGAAGGCAATGTTGCTTATATTTCATCCGATTTGAAGGATTGGAAACCTGTATCCTTTTGGGCTGGTACAACAATGAGTCTAAAAGTAGGGGAGCGTATGAGATATCTTAAAATGAAACCTTTTCCTGATGCAATAGCCGAAGTGGAAGTATATGCTGCCGGAAAAAAAGTAGAGCCTGATAACTTTAGAGCCAATAATCTTTTTGCTGATACCTCTGTTATGAGATGTGCCGGTGCTTGGAAAGCTATGTTTCGGTTGGACGAGGTAACTCCTAATAGCTATCTTTGTGTAGCTGTAAATGGAAAGCATGGTGTAGAGGGAGCATATGTTACTTTAAAAGTAGATGGTCAATATGTGGGAGCATCCTCTAGGGCAACTTCATATCCGGCTAATCCATGGGAAAATACGACTGTGCAATCTAATTCTAACTATACTTATTTTTTTGAGTTGGATGAAAATCTGAAGAACAAAGATATAGAGGTATTTCTGCTAGCTTATGATGAAAAGAACCTCTCTCTATTTCCTGAAGTTTGGATTACTGCTTATCCGATGCCTTATGAGAAAAAGACATTAGTGATTCACCGTTCTCTTACAGAATAATCGCTTTGATAGCCATATTACCAACATAAAACGAAAAAAACATTCTTATTTGTTTCAGATCATTCTATATGTTGGTAAAGAAGCAGTTAATCTTTTAATTTAATTTAAAATTAAGCGTTAGATAAGCGCGATATCACTCAATTTTTAATCTCAGGCATATAATTTTGCCATATCAAAATGATAATAATAGGTTCTTTTGAAGGTGGAAAAATACAAGATTGAATTTGGGATAACAATTTAAAAAAAGATAAGTAAACTAAAAGAATACATAACTTTAAAAGAAATGCATATGAAAGATACAAGTTAACCGGAAACATATCCTTCCTAACTTATTTAATCTAAGGGATACGTTATTTGATGAAAAACAGTTTTAAAAGTGAGATTATGAAACACATGAAAAACAAATCTAATTTTGTGAAAGTTAGCAAATACACTTGTTGGTGTATGCTAATGATGTTCTTGATGGTGCTTACTCCGATGCGTGCACAAACTTCTCGAAGTATATCCGGGCAGGTTGTTGATGAATTAGGTGAAGCTATTATTGGTGCTAATGTGACTGTAGTTGGAAATAAGTCATTAGGTACAATAACTGATATTGATGGAAATTTTACTCTAACAGTTCCCCAAGGAACAACGTTGGAAGTTTCTTACATTGGTTATGTGAATAAAAAAGTGGTAGTGGATAACAAAATCAGCTATAAAATTACTTTGAAGGAAGATGCAGAACAGCTGGATGAGGTCGTGGTAGTAGGATACGGTACGCAAAAAAGAGTGAATCTAACAGGAGCAGTGTCTGCTATTACTAATGAAGAACTGGTTGCTACTAAAAGCCAGAATGCTCAGAACATGTTGACTGGTAAAGTTCCTGGTGTTCGTGTAATTCAAAAAACATCTGAGCCGGGTGAGTTTACCAACCAATTTGATATCCGTGGTTTTGGTTCTCCATTGATAGTAGTAGATGGTGTTCCTCGTGGCAATTTGCAACGTATGGACCCGAATGAAATTGAGTCGATTTCTGTTTTGAAAGATGCTTCGGCTGCTATATATGGTGTACGTGCGGCTAATGGTGTTGTCTTGATTACTACAAAGAAAGGTGAAAAGAATAAGCCGAAGATTGAATACAACATGTATTATGGTATTCAAACTCCGGCAGAAATGTTGGAACCAGTAGGTGCTGTAGATCGTATGAGACTATTTAATGAAAAGTCAATGCGTAATCTGACAAACCCGCAGCTTACTTATTCAGATGAGCAGATTGAAGAGTATTTGAATGGAACATTAAAATCTACTGATTGGTATGATGCAGTAATTCGTAATTCAGCTCCCCAGCAGCAACATAATGTTTCATTAAGTGGTGGAAGTGAAAAAACTGATTATTATGTAAACTTCGGTTATACGGATCAGGAAGGCTTTTTCAAGTCAAAAGCAATGGATTATAACCGTTATAATCTTCGTGCAAATTTAAATGCCGAAGTCGCTAAAAATTTAAAGGCTTCGATTAAGATAAATGGTATAATTGATAGCAAACAGCGTCAATACTTATCAACATGGGAGGTTTATAAAGCTTTGTGGCGTGCAAGTCCTAATGAGAAATTGTATGCTAATGATAATCCGGAATACTTTCAAAAGATGTCATCTGACCAGCTGAATCTTTTGGCAGCAACAGACCCTGATGTTTCCGGTTATAATAAGACAACAAATAAAATCTTCCAGTCTACGATGGAACTTGAATATGCTGTTCCATTTGTAAAAGGTCTGAAGGTGAAAGGCATGTTCAGTTATGATACTTCTATAGCTGATAATACCATATATAAGAAAGAGTATAATGAGTATACTTATAGTGAAGCAACTGATGCTTATACTGCTTATGCTATGCAGTCGCCAACTAATCTGGAACGTTATTATGGTAACTCATGGACTACTTTATGGCAAGCTTCTGTAAGTTATGAAAATACTTTTGCATCAAGTCATAACGTATCTGGATTGCTGTTATTTGAAGAAGCACATAGTGTAGGTGATAATATCCGTGCAGCTCGTGATTTTTCTATACCTTTACCTTATTTATTTGCGGGTAATTCTGCCAATCAGCTTGGTACAGCTAATGCAAATGGATTGACAGAAAGTGCTTCTCAGGCACTGGTTGGTAGATTTAACTATGATTATAAAGGACGCTATCTGTTAGAGTTTGCCTTTCGTTATGATGGTTCTTCCAAATTCCCGTCACATAGTCGTTGGGGCTTTTTCCCAAGTGCTTCTGTAGGATGGCGCATGAGTGAAGAGAGTTTTATAAAAGACAAATTGCCTTTTATAAACAACCTGAAACTTCGCGGTTCTTATGGTAAGATGGGTGATGATTCCGTTGCTGATTACCAATTTATTTCTGGATATGATTATCCGAATACTGATGGTGATAGATATAATAAAACTCCGAAAGGATATTTTTTCAATGGATCATTCATGAATTCATTAGGTTTTCGTGCAGTAGCCAATCCTAATATTACGTGGTACACCGTTAAGACTCTGAATGTGGGTATTGATGCTGATTTGTGGAATGGATTATTAGGAGTTTCCTTTGATTTGTTTCAGCGTGACCGTGATAATTTGATGGCTAATCGTATTGCCACTATTCCAGGGACATTCGGTGCTGCAATGCCTAAAGAGAATTTGGAGAGTGACCGTACAAAAGGTTTTGAAGTTGAATTGAGACATCGTAATCGTGTGGGACAGGTAAATTATAGTGTTTCTGGAAACATTGCTATTACTCGTTCCATGTGGCGTTATAAAGAACGCACCCCGTCAGGTAACTCCTATGATAACTGGAGAAATAACTTAACTAACCGTTATAATGACATTTGGTTTGGTTATGGTGCAGACGGTCGTTATACTTCGTGGGAACAAATTGCCAACTCTCATATATTTGCAGGTAATGCAACTCTTCCTGGAGATTATGTTTATGAAGACTGGAATGGTGATGGTACAATTGACGATATGGATAGATATCCTATCGCTACAACTACTAATTCTACTGCTGCTAATTTTCAGGATAAGAAAAATTATCCGTTGATGAACTTTGGTTTAACTCTTTCTGCTCAATGGAAAGGTTTTGATGTTAATATGACTTTCCAAGGTGCTGCAATGTCTTATGTATCTTATGGCGAACAGTTGTCGGCTCCGCTACAATTTAATGGTAACGCTTTGGATATGTTCTTGGATAGATGGCGTCCGGTTGATCCCAAACAAGATCCTTATGATCCTTCTTGTCAATGGATTTCAGGATATTATTCTTATGGTGGTACAACTCCGGATCTTAATTCTGAATTTTCTATTCAGAAAGGTACTTATCTGCGTTTGAAGACTGCTGAAATAGGTTACACTTTGCCGAAGAATTGTTTGTCATTCATAGGTATAAAGAATCTGAGAATTTATATGAATGGATATAACTTGTTCACTATAACAGGTGTGAAAGGGGTCGATCCAGAAAGACCAGCTGAACTCTATGGATATATGTATCCGTTGAATAGAACATATAACTTTGGTGCAAGTGTTACATTTTAAGTAAAAGGAGATTATAGTATGAAAAAGCTAAGAAATATATTGATGTGTGTTGCTATAGGAGGTATGTTTGTAGGATGTCAAGATTTGGATATTCCTCCTAAGAATATTCTATCGGGAGAAGACATATATAATGAAGGTGGTATTACTGCCTATATGGCAGGTTTGTATAGCCAGTTGCCGATGGAAGATTTTAATATGTCAAATGATGGTAGTTACAATGGTTTTTATAATTGGAATTGTATTATTTGGGATATGCTCAGCACTGGTGAAACTGTAAATCGTAATAACACCGGTATTTATATTCCTCAAAAAGGATATTGGAGTATGGGTTATAAAACGATTCGTCAAGCTAATGATTTAATAGCTAATCTGCCTGCGTATGTCGGAAAACTGAAAGGTGCTGAATCATGGATTGCTGAAGCAAAGTTTATTCGGGCTTATGTATATTTTGCGATGGTAAAACGCTATGGCGGTGTACCTATTTTGGAAACTCCACAGGAAATGACTGATGACGAGAAGGCATTGTGGGTAGCGCGTAGCAGTCATGAAGAGTGCATTGACTTTATTCTTTCAGATTTAGATTATGCCATTGAAAATTTAGGTAAAACAAAAGTTGCAGGCCGTGCTAATAATACTTATGTGGCAGCAGCTTTCAAGTCACGTGTTGCTTTGTATGCTGGCTCTGTTGCCCGTTATGGACAGACATTTAATTATTCCGGAAGTGAAAGTGGCAAAATGCTTACCGGTATTCCTGAAGGAAGAGCAAACGATTACTTTATGCAAGCTTATAAAGCATCCAAAATAGTAGAAGAAGGTGGTTATAAGTTATATGAGGGAAACTCTGATAAAGAAGCCAACTTCCGTGAGATATTTGCCAATGCTGATAAGAGTGATGAATCAATTCTTATTCGGCAGTATAGTAAAAATGACTTTGTTCATAGTTTTGATGCTGTATATTGTCCGCCTCGTATGACCGCAACTTATGGTGACCGTTATAATGTAACATTGGATTGGGTAGAACTGTTTGACGGCCTGCCTATTGATCCTGCAACGGGATACCTCAAAACAACGGATGACGATGGTAATTATATTGTTTACAATGATATTAAAGACCTATTGGACAATGCAGAACCTCGTTTAAGGGGATCTATCTTATTACCTGGACATACTTACAAAGGGGTTGAACTGGATATTCGTTTTGGTATAATAAAGGAGGAAATAGACCCATCTACACCTATTGCTAAGTTTATAAAGGATGATGGACAGACTACAGTCAATTATACAAGTAATGCTTGGTTCAAGAATAACGTTTTGACAACAACCGAGAATGTAAAAGAACAAAAACCTTATGAGACTTCTACAGGTATGAAACTTAATAAAAGTGGAATGGATGGTCCGGCTAATGGTGGAACGAGTAATACACTGACAGGCTTTCATGGAGCTAAATGGTTGAATTTGAACTGGACAATTGCCGAAACACAGTTACATAGTTCTACACAGTCTTGGATTGATATTCGTTATGCTGAAATATTATTGAATCGTGCCGAAGCTGCATTGGAACTTTACCAGAATGGCGTTGCTACTATCGATGGAAAAGATATGCAACAGGATGCTTACGAATGTATCAATAAGATACGTTCAAGAGCTGGTGCTGAGTTGCTGATCAGTCCTGCAGAACTATCCAATGTATCACGTGATGGCATTGAACGTGGTCAAGGTATCCGTTCGTTTGTATTTGCTCCTAATGAAGGTATGCATATTATCCGTGTAGAACGTTATAAGGAATTGGCTTTTGAGCATAAGATTTATTGGGATTTGCGTCGTTGGTTTACTTTCGATTCGCAAATTTATCAATATCGTCGTAGAATGCTGTCTCCATTCTTGTTTGCCAAAGGAGCAACAGTAAATGAAGCAGGTAATCCGGTGGGTAAGTATATTTTTGATACCCGTGTTTGTGAAAGAGCTAATAACTCATTGACATTTGCTACTAAAAATTACTATGATAAGATTCCTGATGGTGAACGTAAGGTAAATCCGTTACTTGAGCAAAATAATCAGTATTAATTAGAAAAAGGAAAATAGTATGAAAAAGATATTTAATTTGCTGTTAGTTACTGCATTAGTTTTAGGCTTTTCATCGTGTGAAAAGGATAATTATGATGCACCGGAAGCTGGTGTCTTCGGGCAGGTTGTAGACCATAACGGTAAACCTCTGCAAACAGCTATGGGACAAGGAAGTATGAAGATACAGATTACGGAATTGAGTTATGCGGGTGGCGATGAATCGATCGTTGTGACGAATCAGAACCTCAATATGAGGCAGGATGGTTCATATTCCAATTCTAAACTGTTTGCAGGTACTTACCGTATGATTCCGTTGGAAGGCGCATTTTATCCTTATGATGTAGAAGGAGAAACGGTGGAATTGAAGAACGGGAAAATGACAGAACGTAACTTTACTGTTACCCCCTATCTGGAAGTAGAATGGGTTACGGAACCTTACTTGACTTCTGATAATTTTTTGAAATGTGCAGTGAAATTTAAGAGAATAGCAAAAGAAGGAATTGCTATGCCTGATGTAAACAACATACAATTGTATATTTCGCATACGCAATATTGTGGAACAGAATCTGACGGAAATTATACTCCCGGTTCTGTGAAAATAACTAATGATCAGGAGGGCACAACTATTGAGTTAACTTCTAAAGCTGCTATTAAATATTCCAATACCTATTGGGTAAGGGTAGGTGCGTGCTGTAACGACACTTACAAGAAGTATAACTTTACTGATATCAAGAAAATCGATCTGAAATTGAATTGATTAAATAAGTAGGTAGGTAAGTAAGGAGGGTATTTGTTTCCGTAATAAGTGCCCTCCTTCTTTTTTGAACAAAATTTTAGTACTGCTTTGGGGTCATAAACTCTTTTAGGACGTATCAGGGGCGTACTTTCTTCGTTCTTATACACAACTAAAAATAGTGAAGCTGGTACAAGGAGGGGGATACATGATACAAAGCGACTCATTTTGTTCTATTTGTCGATTGTAAATCTGGTTAGGGGATTGCACCTTATACCGAAGCAGATTATCATGGCAACATAACATAATTTAAAAGTTTATTGGATGGTTTGTAATGGTACCAGCTACGATTAATTACTTTTTAATGTCTAATTAATTATTTATTTCACTTTCTGTTAATGAGTCGAAGCTACATTTGCAGAAAATATTATATTTTAATATCATGAAGAATTTCTATATAGCCTTTTGGACTGCCGCATGCCTTTTGATTTCATCATCCGGATATGCGCAATCTGAATGGAAAAATAATTTCTCTGATCAAGGAGAAATACTGAAAACAGTGGGACGGGGTGAATGTAGCATTGCAGACGGGGTGTTCCGTTCAAAAGGTTCTTATGCTTGTTTCGGTAATCCTGAGTGGAAGAACTATACCATGTCCTTTAAAGCGCGCGCTCCCCAAGAAGCGGAACAAGTTCAAATCTGGGCAGGATTTCGTGCTAATAATCGTTTTGATCGTTATGTAGTCGGTATAAAAGGTGGATTGCAAGATGATTTATACCTGATGCGTATGGGTTATATGGGTACGGATGAGTTTATGGGCGTTCGTCCGTTAGGATTTCATCCGGTACCGGGTCAATGGTATCAGTTAAAGGTAGAAGTCTGTGGTAGCCGTATTCGCGTTTTCTTGAATGACGAGAAGGAACCGCGGATGGATATCACAGATAAAAACAGCAACTTGGCGCCTTCCGGTCCTGTGACTTTGGGAGGAGGTTGGATTGAAACAGAGTTTGACGACCTTGTTGTTACTCCGTTGGAAGAAGATGCATTGAAAAATGTGAAAGTTGCAGAATATCGTAAGGTGGCAACACCACAAGAGAAAGAAAGTAAGCGCCAGCTTGAAAGAGCAAGTTATGCGTCTGTGAAAGTGAATAGACTGGAGGAAGGACGCACGGATATTTCATTGGATGGTAACTGGCTCTTTATGCCCGGATATCAGTTGGACGATAAAGAGAAAGCAGTATCCACGGCTACGGACGATAAGAATTGGCATGTAATGTCTGTGCCTAATTTCTGGAACCCAATCCGTATCTGGTTACATGGAGAAACCATGCCTTCACCTACAGGGCCTCAGCCAAAAGGTGTTTCGGATACCTATTACCAGCAGGAAACCGATCGTTGCGAGGGTTATACATTTGATTATAGAAAAACGAACGCTGCTTGGTATCGTCAGTGGATAGAGCTACCGGCTGGTGTTGAAGGCAAAAATATGACTCTGACTTTTGATGCTGTTTCAAAGGTAGCAGAGATTTATATTAATGGAGAGCTGGCAGGTTCGCATATCGGCATGTATGGTGAAATACAGGTTGATGGAAGCAAATTGCTGAAACCCGGCAAAAATCTGGTAGTAGTGAAAGTGACCCGTAGGGCGGATGGAAGTGCTTCTGAAAGCGGTAGTGCTGCTATTGATTTCTTCTATTCTTCTGTTCGCGAAAGTGAAAAAGAAGACGGAAAGGTTGCTGTGAAGAACAACATCCTGAAAGATATAGCACATGGATTTTATGGTGATGAGCCTGCAGGTATCTGGCAGCCGGTAAAACTTACTATCACCAACCCGGTGAAGGTGGAAGATGTCTTTATTAAACCTACTCTGGAGGGAGCTACTTTTGACCTGACGGTAAAGAATCATAGCGGTAAGAAGAATCAGTTTGATCTCTATACTGACATTGTGGACAAAGAGACCGGTTCTGTGCTTTACAGCAGTCTTTCTTTGCAAAAACTGGTGCTGAATGCTGATGAAGAAAAGATGTTTACTTACAGTGTGAATGGACTTAAACCTCGTCTCTGGACACCTCATCATCCTAATCTATACGATTTCCGCTTTAGGCTGGTTACTGCCAAAGGTGCTGAATTAGACTGTCTGTCAGAGACTTCCGGCTTCCGTACTTTTGAAGTGAAGGAAGGCTTGTTCTTTCTGAACGGTAATCGATATTGGCTGCGGGGTGGCAATCACATTCCGTTTGCTCTTGCTCCGAACGACTTGAATCTGGCTAATACTTTCATGCAACTGATGAAGGCCGGCAACATAGATGTCACTCGTACCCACACCACTCCGTGGAATAAACTTTGGATGGGAGCTGCTGACAAAAATGGTATCGGTGTTAGCTTTGAAGGTACTTGGCCTTGGCTGATGATTCATTCCACCCCGTTGCCTGATGCAAAACTGATTGAAATGTGGAAGGAAGAATTCCTCACCTTGCTGAAAAAGTATCGTAACCATCCTTCACTGCTTTTCTGGACGGTGAATAATGAAATGAAGTTCTACGATAATGATAATGACCTGGAACGTGCTAAAGAGAAATACCGTGTGATTTCGGATGTGGTAAAAGAAATGCGTCGCATTGATCCTACACGTCCCATTTGTTTCGACTCCAACTATCAGGCAAAGGGCAAAAAAGAAAAGTATGGTGCTGACTTTATGAATAGCATAGATGATGGCGACATCGATGATATGCATGCGTATTATAATTGGTATGATTTCTCACTCTTCCGGTTCTTCAACGGAGAATTCCAGCAGAGGTTTAAGATGCCCGAACGTCCGCTTATCAGCCAGGAGATGTCAACCGGATACCCGAATAATGAAACCGGACATCCGACCCGTTCTTATCAGTTGATTCATCAGAACCCTCAATCCCTGATAGGCTATGAATGTTATGACTTCTCAGATCCTAAATCATTCCTTAACGTGCAGGCGTTCATTACCGGAGAATTGGCTGAAGCGCTTCGCCGTTCCAACGATCAGGCATCGGGTATCATGCATTTTGCCTTACTCACTTGGTTCCGTCAGGTTTATGATTATCAGAAGATTGAGCCATATCCTACGTATTACGCTTTGAAGCGTGCTTTGCAACCTGTATTGATAAGTGCCGAGTTGTGGGGACGTAATCTTTATGGTGGAGATAAGCTGCCGACACGTATTTATGTAGTGAATGACCGCGAGGATGGTACAGCCCTGAAACCTACTTTATTGCGTTGGGAAGTACAGGATGAAACCGGAAAGAAACTGGTTTGGGGTAGTGAGGAACTCCCGGCTGTGAAGCATTATGGACGCTACTATATTGAGCCGAATATCCAATTACCGGTTAACTTGCCGGCTGACAAGGTGAAAGCTAAATTGGTATTGAAGTTGACTGAGAATGGCTTACCGGTATCGGAAAATGAATATAATCTGCTGTTGGCCCGTAAGGACTGGAACATCAATCAAGTAGCAGAAGGTAAAAAAGTGCTTCTTCTGGATAAAGAGGGTATGAAAGATAAATTTGATTTCCTTCATATAAACTATCAGGCGGTTTCTACTATAAAAGAAATGATGAACCCGAAACTGAAAGCTGACCTTTGCATTATTTCCGGATTGACCGCGTGTACGGACGAAGAAAGAGAAATGCTTCGCTCTTATCAGTCAAAGGGAGGGAAGTTGCTTTTACTGAATAGTAAAGAAGTTGCGAAGGCCATTTATCCTGAACATATCACGAGTTGGATTATCCCGACAGAGGGTGACATCGTGAATATGGAACGCAATGATGCACCGGTGTTTGATGGTATTGATGTATTGGAACTGCGTTATTTCAATAATAATAAGAGAGAAATTCCTTTGGCTTGCAATGCTACCCTGAAAGTAAACCGGAATGAAAACCTGATAGAATTGGCAGGGCAGATGAAGATTCATGCTTATATCGACGGTGGAAAGCCGGAAGATCGTATTCGTAAAATCGATTCGATGCGAGGTTTAACCTTATTGCAGATAAAGGATGGAAAGGGATTGGCTACAGTTTCTACCATGTGTACGGAGAAGGCTGATACCGACCCGATAGCTGGAAAGCTGTTAGTGAACATGATAAATGAATTATTGAAATAGCAAGCAACGAATAGTTTGATACGATTCTGATTTTACTGATACAATCAAAATACTATGGTCAAGAAAATTCTGATATCCTTTTGTTTGAGTGCTGTAGCCCTGGTGGCTACAGCACAAAATGAACCCTACAAAAACCCGGATTTGACACCTTCCGAACGGGCATGGGACTTGTTGAAACGTATGACTCTGGAAGAGAAAATCAGCCAGATGAAAAATGGCTCGCCAGCCATTGAGCGCCTTGGAATACCGGCATATGACTGGTGGAATGAAGCACTGCACGGAGTGGCGCGCGCCGGAAAAGCAACTGTTTTTCCTCAGGCGATAGGACTTGCCGCCACTTTTGATAATCAGGCGGTTCATGAAACCTTCAGCATCGTATCGGATGAAGCCCGTGCCAAATACCATGATTTTCAACGTAAGGGTGAACGGGATGGTTACAAAGGATTAACGTTTTGGACTCCGAATATCAATATATACCGTGATCCGCGTTGGGGACGAGGTATGGAAACTTATGGAGAAGACCCGTATCTGACCTCTCTGATGGGATTGGCCGTAGTGAAAGGCTTGCAGGGTGATGGCACCGGAAAATATGACAAGACACATGCTTGCGCCAAGCACTATGCCGTGCACAGTGGTCCGGAATGGAACAGGCATAGCTTTGATGCCAAGAATATTTCCCAGCGCGATTTATGGGAAACCTACCTGCCCGCTTTTAAAACCTTGGTGACGGAAGGAAAAGTAAAAGAGGTGATGTGTGCCTATAACCGCTATGAAGGAGAACCGTGTTGCTCTAACAAGCAATTGTTGATTCGTATCCTGCGTGAGGACTGGGGATATGATGATATTGTGGTTTCAGATTGTGGGGCTATCGGCGATTTCTACTATCCTAATCATCATGAAACCCACCCTACGGCTGCGGCTGCCTCGGCTGACGCTGTTGTCTCAGGGACAGACCTGGAATGTGGCGGCAGTTATTCTTCTTTAAATGAAGCGGTACGGAAAGGACTGATATCAGAAGAAAAAATCAATGAATCGGTTTTCCGTTTATTGCGCGCTCGTTTCCAGTTGGGCATGTTTGATGATAATACACTTGTTTCGTGGTCTGAAATACCATATTCGGTTGTAGAGTCAAAAGAACATGTAGCCAAGGCTTTGGAGATGGCACGTAAGAGTATGGTATTGCTGACTAACAAGAATAATATCTTGCCGTTGAGTAAATCTGTTCGTAAAGTTGCCGTGCTGGGGCCTAATGCCAATGACTCCGTGATGCTTTGGGCAAACTATAACGGTTTCCCTACTAAATCTGTCACCATCCTTGAGGGCATTAAAAGTAAACTTCCCGAAGGAGCTGTATATTATGAAAAAGGTTGTGATTTTGTAAATACACAGACTGTTTTTAGCTACTTCGATTGTTGCTCGTATGATGGGAAGAAAGGCTTTAAGGCAACCTTCTGGAATAATAAGGAATTGGAAGGTGAAGCGGTGGCTGTCGGTCATTTTAGTGAGCCGCTGAACTTTGGTAATGGGGGCAACACCGTATTTATGCCGGGAGTAAATCTGCACGATTTCTCGGCGCGCTTTGAGTCGGTATATACCCCGAAGGAATCCGGCGAAGTCTCTTTCATTATTTCTGCGGATGATGGTTCCCGACTGTTCATTGATGGGGAAGAGGTTTACTCTGAGTGGCATAATGGAGCTACAAGAGAGAAAATGTATAATCTGAATGCAGTGAAGGGCAAAGCCTATAAGGTTGTATTAGAGTATTTCCAGGCTGGCGGAGAAGCTTCATTGAAATTTGATATAGGCATTAAGAAAGAAATAAATTATAAGGAAGTGGCCGATAAAGCGGCTGAAGCTGACGTGATTATCTTTGTTGGCGGACTTTCTTCTTCACTGGAAGGTGAGGAAATGCCGGTAGACCTTCCCGGATTTAGAAAAGGTGACCGCACCAATATCGATCTGCCTCAGGTGCAGGAAGAGATGCTGAAAGCTTTGAAAAAAACAGGTAAACCGGTTGTTTTTGTCTTATGTTCCGGCAGTACGCTGGCATTACCTTGGGAAGCAGAAAACCTGGATGCGATTATTGAAGCATGGTATCCCGGCCAGCAGGGAGGGACAGCCGTTGCAGATGTCCTGTTTGGTGATTATAATCCTGCCGGACGCTTGCCACTTACTTTCTATGCATCGAGCAGTGATCTGCCCGATTTTGAGGACTACGATATGAGCAACCGTACATACCGCTATTTCAAGGGAAAACCTCTGTTTCCTTTTGGACATGGATTGAGCTATACCACTTTTGACTATGGTAAGGCTAAGGCGGATAAGAAAATACTTCGGGCAGGTGAGGGGGTGACTTTAACCATACCATTGAAGAACATCGGTAAACTGTCGGGAGATGAAGTTGTGCAAGTCTATCTGCGTAATCCTGGTGATAAAGATGGGCCGATTAAAACATTGAGAGCTTTCCGCAGGATTTCTTTGGAAGCTGGTCAGGCGGAAGATGTTCTGTTTGAATTACCCGCCTCAACATTTGAATGGTTTAATCCGGCTACAAACCGCATGGAGGTTCTTCCCGGTAAGTATGAACTGCTCTATGGTGGAACTTCGGATGAGAAAGCGCTACGGAGACTAACAGTTACGTTGAAGAAATGAAACTCTGCATTTTGCAATGATATTTAAACGCTATTTGAACAATCCTTAATTACCTGTAGGTAATCTACTGACTATTACGTAGTAGTTGGCAAACTACCTATAGGTAATCGGGTAACTACTTATAGGTAGTTTTATCACTTATCCTGCACGATTCGTAATAGATTGAACCTTTAATACTGATATTTATGAAGAAGTATTTTCTTTTTATATTTTTTCCCCTTTTTGTCCTTTCTGCTAATGCCGGAGAAGGAAGATATACCTTCCCGTTGACAGGAAGAGGCTGGTCGCTATGGCTCGATAAGGAAGCGGGCTGGCAGAATGATCGCCTTTACCTTCCGCACGAGATAACTGACTTGTCTTTGTTGCCTGTGAATCGTCCTACTGGTGGCTGGCAGGTTTTGAGTAATAATCCTGATGCAGTTTCTGTCGAAGTACCGGGTACGGTGGAAGAATATCTCACCGTTTCTGATAATCCCCGTCCGGAAGATTTCCGGGGAGTCAGTTGGTGGTATCGTAAGATTAAGATTCCTGCTGACCAGAAGAATAAACGCTTTATAATTTATTTTGAATCAGTCAGAATGCGTGCAGAAGTTTATCTTGACGGCAAACTCGTGGCTTACGACCTGATTGGTGAAACTCCTTTTCAGGTAGACATTACGGATGAGGCCAAGCCGGGGACAGAACAATTACTGGCAGTACGTGTCACCAATCCCGGAGGTAATTTCCACTGGCAGGATTTTGATATACTGAAATGGGGAGAGTATAATATTCCTCCTGCAAGAAGTTTCAGTGGAATTATCGGTAGGGTTAGGTTAGAGAGTGTGAACCCTGTGTTCATTTCTGATATTTATATGCAGAATACTCCTGAGTTGACAAAAGTGAATGCTATTGTTTCTTTCACTAACGAAACGCCTGCTGATGTGAAGCAGGATATTGAACTTACAGTGAGCGAAAAAGCTAATCCTGATAAAGTTGTATTCCGGCAAACATTGAAAAAAGTATCTTTGCCTTCAGGAAATCATGAAGTGACAATACCTGTAAATGTTCCTGATGCCAAACTATGGGACCTCGCCACTCCAGAGTTGTATACTTGCAATATTCAGATAAAGAAGGGTAAAAAGATACTCGATCAGGACCAGAAGAATTTTGGTTTCCGTTGGTTTACTGTAGATGGCGTGGGGAAGGATGCGGTACTGCGTCTCAATGGTCGCCGCGTGATGCTGAAAAGCGCCATCAGTTGGGGATACTTCCCGGTTACGGGATTGATAGCAACGACTGAGATGGCCGAAAAGCAGATTCTTACGGCTAAGAAGTTGGGCTTGAATATGTTGAACTTCCATCGCTGCATAGGTAGTCCGGTGGTTCTTGAAAAAGCGGACGAGTTGGGATTGCTCTATTATGAAGAACCGGGTTCATTCCATTCGGCCAACCATGATCCGTTTATCCGTACAATTGTGAATGAGAAACTGAAACGTATGGTTCGCCGTGACCGCAGTCATCCGAGCCTCGTAATCTTTAATCTGATTAATGAATTTGGCGGTCGGTTGTCACGGGATAAGGAGCTTGTAGCCAAGCGTATGAATGATATGTGTGAGGCACATGCTGTCGATCCCAGCAGAATTATGACGTTTACGTCCGGTTGGGCAGGTAGTGAAGATAAAGAAGAGGATTCCAAAGCACATATGTTGCCATTTGACACAACGTTATACCGGAAGGGATGGCACGATAATCATCGTGCCGGAGGACCGGAGACTTGGGTGGAAAACTACTATAAAGGACCGAAGGATAATATCATGTATACCGGCAACCGCACGGAAGTCTTTTTGCGAGGTGAAGAAGGAGCAATATCTACTCCTCCCCGTATTCAGTTGATAAATGATGAAGTAGAACGTACCGGTAAAACCGGCTGGGATGGCCTTTTCTGGAAAAGCCAGTATAAGGCTTTCACTGATTATTTCCAGAAGAAAGGACTTGCCTCTCACTTCGGCACTCTTGATGATCTGACACGTTCTATGGCTAATGTGTCATTCGAACATCAGGGCAGACGCATTGAGGGGATGCGAATGCAGAATCTGGGTGATGCCTACATGGTGAATGGCTGGGAAGCGATGCCTTATGACAATCATTCCGGCATTGTAGACATCTACCGCAATCCCAAAGGGGATGCTTCTATATTGGCGTACTATAACCAACCGCTGTATGTAGCCGTTGCTTCGCGCAATCAGGTAGTAAAACTTCCGGGCAGTGCAATCGTAGATTTCTATATCGTGAATGAGAAGAATCTGAAAGGCAATCATATCTTGGAGATAAAAGTGATTGCTCCCGATGGAAAAGTGGTTTATACCCGGAATGAAAAAGTCAGCATCGAAGGCGGTGAAACGTTTGGGCAGCTTTTGCTGGAGAATGTGGAGGTTCCCATAAATGCTAAAGAGGGAACTTATCGCATACTGGCTGATATCAAAGCTGATAATCAGCAGATATGCGCCCAAGGGCACGATGAAGTGGTGGCTGTAGGCTGGCAGGCAAATGACTTGGCTGGTAATGGAGCTTACTATGGAAGTGAGAATGACAAAGTGGCCGCTTTCTATAAGAAAACTACCGGAAAAGAGCTTCCGGCCTTTACTTCCGAAACCGGCAAATTGGACTGGCTTGTTGTGAACCGTTCATCGTTGGATGAACCTGTTGTCATACCTTCAGACTTTTTCAAGGATAAGAATGGAAATTCCACATTGAAGGCCACCTGGTATAGTGAGCCTGATATGAATATTGTAGCTTCCATTAAGTCGGATACGGAGCTTAACCGGACTTTTGTAGACGGTGCGCAGCCTGATGAGTCTGTTCCTGCCAATCAGCCTTTCTCGGTAATATGGGAAGGTGATATATATCCGCCTGAGTCCGGGCAGTATTTGCTGGGTGTTGAAACCAATCGTGGCGTGCGTATGTACGTTGACGACAGGCAGTTGATTGATGAGTATTATAATGCTTCTCCTATGAAGCAGGACAGACCTGTGGTTATGGAGGCCGGAAAGCCGGTAAGGGTGAGGGTGGTGTATCGCCAGACTCATCAGTCTGGTCAGATACAATTGAAATGGTCCCGGCCGAGTGCAGCCGCCATTGCTCCGCAGAAGTTATTTGAGCGGGTGAAGAATGAGGGCACCACTTTGATTTTGCTTGGCTCCACCGAAACCTGGATGAAGGCTGTGGCAGAATATACGAATACTGTATATAACGGTTATTATAACGTTGGAAAGAACTGGATTGGCGGGATTCATTTTGTGAAAGAGCATCCTTTGTTTGCAGGGCTCCCTGTGAACGGTGCCTTGAATTGGCCTTACCAGTCGGTAGTGAAGAATGGCGACCAGAGGTTTGGCTTCCGTATGCAAGGAGAAGAATTGGTAGTTGGTTCCTATCGGAGCACTCCGTTTGAGTTAGGCACAGCCGTAGGAATCATTCCTTATGGAAAAGGAAAGATTATTTTCTCTTCACTGGATATTGCAGACAATCTGGATGACTCGTCGGGACCTGCAGAAGTGGCTAAGAAAATATTGTGTAACTATATCAAATACTCTTTTCATGAAAACATCTTCTAAGTTAGGGGCGGCGGCTATATTGATTCTGCTGGCGTTGCTTCCTATGAACATTGCTTGTGCGCAAGCGCAAAAACAGCAAGTACTCCAGCAGAGTATCAAAACCATTTATCCGACAAAGGACTGGGCGATATCCGACTTTGTTGTGACCGACCCTGCCTTCGGTGCTAAAGCCGAACCGGGATTTGACAACAGGGCGGCTTTTCAGGCGGCTATTGACGCTGCTTATAAAAGCGGCGGGGGGGTAGTGTATATACCTGCCGGAAATTATGAATTCCGTAGTACACAGCTTGGTACAAAGAATGTCAGAGTTCGTCAGGGACGTTCGGAAAGCAAGAAAGATTTCCATTTTGAATACGTTTTGCGCCTCCATCCCGGAGTGCAACTTCGCGGTGACTGGGCTAATCCGGAGGTCAATAACGGAAAAGTTCTCGGAACCATTCTTGAAGTGCGTGTCGGTAAAGATGCACCGAACTATGACGGAAGTGTTGAAAGCTGGTGGAACGATGGACAGGCGGGCAATGCACTTCGCACGACCTATACAAGCATAGCTGACAGATTCATCGAGATGAATGCAGGCACCGGAGTTACTAATCTCTCTATCTGGTATCCTGAGCAGGACATCAATGATGTGAAACCCTATCCGTGGACATTGTTCCAAACTCAGGGAGACTGTGCTACGATAGAGCATGTCACTCTCGTCAACTCTTACAACGGTTTTAATTCTGCACCGAGTGAGTTGCACTATGTGCTGGATAGTTATATCACAGCACTAAACAAGGGTATCGAAGTCCATGTATGTACCGATATCGGGCGTATTGAGAATGTCAGGATTAGTCCTGAGTATTGGGCTAAATCCGGTCTTCCGGGAGCACCTTCTCTGGCTGACGTAACAGCCTATACAAAAGCAAACGGCACGGGATACCAGATGCACCGTTCAGACTGGGAATATGTTTCTTACCTGCGTGTGTCAGGTTACAAGACAGGCGTATGGATCGGGCGTGAACCCGGCTTTGCCGATGCCCCGAATGCTCAGTTGTATGAGGTACATGTAGATAATTGCGGGAATGGATTGTATGTGGAAGATGTCAATCCGTATGGCATACTTATATCCAATTCTTCATTCGGAGCGCCCGAAGATGGCAATGCCGTATATTTTTACAAAGATTTCAGCACGTCGGTACAATTCAATGGGGTGGATTTCAACGGACCTGTTGTAAGTGATGGCAGCGATGGAGTCGTATCATTTGAAAGTTGTACATTTAGTGAATACGGGGATTATGCCCTTAAGATAAATAGTGGTAATGTATTGCTGTCCCAATGTGATTTCAAGAAGAATGCCGGACATGTATATCTCGGTGCGGATATGCATACGCTGAAGTCTGTTAATTCGGGTTATAAATGCAATCTGAAAGTTGATAATCACAGCACTTCGGCCAAAGTAGAAGTGATTACGGGGAAGAAGTACTTTTTTGAGCCCATACCTAAAAACGTAAAAACAAATATAGATGTGCACCCAAGACCGGCATCGGATAAAGTATTGAAAGCAGATCTGGCAAGGGCAACAGGCTTTAATAATAACCGTCCTGTGAAAGATGTATCGGCCGAACTGCAATCTGCACTTGATGCGTTGAAAGCTGCTGGTGGCGGTACGCTCTACTTGCCTGCCGGAAGATATCTGGTGGACAATCCTATCAAAGTTCCTTCAGGAGTTGAATTGAGGGGCTCATGGGATGTGCAACATCACACGCAAAGTGGTGGTACTGCTATATTTACCAACTATGATGGCGGAGCTGCCGGAGAAAAAGGTACTTCACTTATACAACTTGAAGCGGGTGCCGGCATCAGGGGCATTACGTTGGCACAGCTCAATATCGCTTCTGATGGCTATAGTGCATCAAACCCGCGAAAGACTCCATTTTTGATACAGGGACAAGGTCCCAAGGTGTATATTGTCAATGTAACCATAGCAGTAGGCGATAAAGGTATAGACTTGGCTTCATATGACACCAGTGGCCACTATGTCGATTATCTGGGTGGTGTGCCTTTAAGGGCAGGTATCTGGGTTGGCGGTGGAGCCAAAGGTGGATTCATCCGCAATATGCAGTTTAATCCTCATTATGGATCGAGACTTCCGGAAGGAGGACAAGGGTATCCGGAGGTATTTATGATGCGGTTTGTGCAATCTAATTGCAGTGCGCTTAAGTTTGCGGATGTCAAGAACCAGACTATTTTCAACAATTTCGTTTATGGTTCGGTATACGGAATACATTTCCTGAAAGATGCAATAACCGGTAAGTATCCGGGCAAGATGACCGTTATAGGACATGGTTCCGACGGATGCACCTATTCTTTGTTTGTGGAAGATGCGGATAAGAATACGAAGATCGTTGCAGTTAATTCAGAGTTGGTTAATACTAAGATTCCCAATGAGCCGGTAAGGTCGTATGTTCTCATGGGAAATGAAGTTAATACCGGTAAGGTTCATCCTAATGCGAAACTTATCTTGTACAATAGTGCATTCTGGGGAAGTCCTGTTTTCGGGGCGATTATAAACAATGGTATTGTGTCATTCCAACAGGCCAATTTCACACGTTCCGGTACACAGGGTATAGATGTCAGAGGTGGCAAAGCGCATGTGTATACTTCTTATTTCGCTCAGAAAATAGCAGCTCCGACTGCCGGAGATGGTGGATATGCAAGACTGGGGGAACAAGGAAAATCGATAGAACTCACTAATAACTATTATCTCTCCGGATTTCGGTTTAATAAATCGGGAGAGGGGCTGATTTATGGTTCTGACAAGAAGTAGGTATTGTAGCGTTTGGCCTTATGAATACATGGTCGTTTCCTTTCGTGGAAAGTCTGTTTACTCCAAATGGTAACTTCATTTACATGCAGAGGTAAAGCCCGTTACATACCGAGGTAAAGAGCGTTACAATAGGCAGTAAAGGTCGTTACATTCTGCGGTAAATGCTTTTACATCGTGAAGTAAATGAAATGTAAATGCTATCTGTTGATAATCAGTAAACTATCGAATTTCATCCTGAGCGTAGTCGAAGGATCTACTCCCTTGGCACAAAGGTGCACTAATAATGGGAGAGCAGATTCTTCGACTAGGCTTCCTTAGAAGACAGATACTCAGTAGACCATTATTTAATTTAAACAGTTATGAATAATAGTATTTTCTTTAAGTACTGTTTGTTGGGAGCTGTTCTTTCTTTTTGGGGATGGCTGGTCTTAAATCTCAGACAGTAGTGTTTCCACGTGATTTCTCACCGGCTGAGGGACTGGTCACTACACAAGAGAAACCTTTTCGCGATGAAGTCTGCCTGAATGGACTATGGGAACTGCAATGTATTCCTGTTCCTTCTTCCTGGAAAAGCGGCTCAGGAATTGCTCCGGAACTGTCAGCGCCACAACCGGATAAATGGGAAAAAGTAAAGATAAAAATACCTTCTGCCATCAACGTGAACGATTGGGGGAGAGGCAGCAATGTAGGTGATGGCACACAAAATCCGTATGCTCCGGGTTCTGTTTATTTTCCAAGTTATCCGGACTATTGGAAACATATCCGCATGGGATGGTTACGGAAGAACTTCCGTATCCCGGAAGAATGGACACAGAAACGTGTTTTACTTCATTTTGAAGCCGTTGCCGGAGATTGCATTGTTTTAGTTAATGGTAGGGAAGCGGGCCATAACTTTGACTCTCATCTTCCTTTCGACATGGATATTTCCGACTATATTAACCGTGATGCAGAAAATGAATTGTTGGTAGGTGTTCGCCACACCAAGTTGTTTGATAAGTCGCATCCTGTATACAAGAAGATGGGAGCCACTTATCCTACGGGGTCCAATACGGATGATCTGATTGGCATCTGGCAAGATGTGTACCTGCTTGGAGTGCCGGAGGTGAGAATCACAGATGTGTTTGTGCAGCCTTGGGTCGACAAGAATGAGTTGGTGCTGGAAGTAGCAATGACTAACTTTCAATCGCTTACCGAACCTTACCGATGGCATTTTTGCCGGGAAACCTTATAAAGAGGGAAAACCGGGCTATCAGTATGAACGCATACCACCTTACGTCACGACTTTCAATCCGGGTTTAGACCCTCAGCTTCCTTTATACAAGGCGTTGCCTATGTTCAATGCTTTGAAAGCGGCATTGAAAGGAGAAGCATGGGCACCTTATAAAGAAGTGAAGCATCCGGTGAAACCTGAACCGCCTCAACCGGTGTATAGAGTTGCTTATCTGGTGGGTACACCTCAACCTGAATTAGCCGACTTTATAACAAAAGTAGGAATCAGCTTGACTGACAAGCCTCAAAAGGCCAATTTATGGATTATGGATGCCGAAACAGTCACTGCGGAAGACCTGCAAAGAGTTCAGGCTATTTTGAAGAAGTGGCAGAAGAAAGGGGGAATGTTACTTGCCCTTAGCTCCGACAATGGACTGAGTGGGGCTTTTTGCGACTGGTTGCCGGAAGATGTGAAACTGACCGACTGCCGGGCTTCTGCTTTAGAAGTAAATAAGAACACATCCTGGGGAAGTCATTTTGAGCTCCCGGACTTGTATTTCAGTGAGATGGATGGTGACCGCTATATCCTGAAACATGGTTTAACGGGAAATCTGATATAAAAAGGAGAAGTTATATTCAGTGCTTCACGTACCGACTGGAACTTGTTCAATAATGTGGCCGAGCATTGGAAATGTGCACAGGTTGTTTTATACGAAACCTTGAATAAACCGGAAGGAGTAGCTTTGGTTACTTATCCTTTGGGAAATGCGAATCTGGCTCTTTCAGTGATCGACTATCATTTATGGACAAAAGAGACAAGTACTTTCTGGAAGAACTTGTTTAGGGTAATGGCTATTGATGTGGATAGAACCAATCTTCAAAATCAAAATGTGAAGAGAAAGGAGCATGATTTGCTGATGGATGGTCCTACGGATTGATAAAAAGGCGATTAATGTTTCATTTTAATTGAAAATTAATTCTCAGGTAAGCGCAATATAGCTGAATGCTTAATCTGTGGATTTTACTTTTGCAGCAAAGATTATTAAGTGGAATAGGTAGCAAGTTTTTAATAACAGATATAAAGATAATACATTATGAAGAATAAGTTATTCGTTACTTTGGGTATACTTGGTATAAGTCTGTTGGCTTATGCCGGTCCCAAACACTCTCAGGAAACTTCTTATCCAAGTTACAAAGGATTGATTATGGCAGGATACCAAGGTTGGTTTCGCGGCCCGCAGGATGGAACCAATCAAGGCTATGGTCATTATGGGACCGGAAAGCAATTTGACGAGAAACATTGCACTATTGATGCATGGCCTGATGTCAGTGAATATGAAAAGACCTATGAGACGTCTTTCAAGCATGCCGATGGAAGAAAGGCACGTGTATTCAGTTCAGCGGACAAGTCTACTGTCGACCTGCACTTCAAGTGGATGAAGGAGTATGGAGTGGATGGAGTATTCGTGCAACGTTTTTTTAGCTATACCCGCGGAGACCAGCAAAACTCGGTACCTAACCGTATTTTAGCGAATGCCTTGGAAGCTGCTTCAAAGTATGACCGTGCAATAGCTGTCATGTATGATTTGTCCGGGTTGAAAAAGTCAGGTGAAGATTGCTCCCTGATTATAGAAGACTGGAAAAGACTGGTAGACAATCAGAAGGTAACTAATCAGGCTGGAAAAAAGACTTATCTGCATCATAATGGAAAGCCAGTGGTGGCTATATGGGGAGTCGGTTTTCCCGACCGCCCTTATAATATCAGGAACATCGGTTTAGACCGTTTGATTGACTTCTTGCAGAATGATCCTGTTTATGGTGGTTGCACGGTGATGTTGGGTGTTCCTACTTTCTGGCGTAATCTGGAGGCTGATTGTATCAATGACCCCTATCTGCATACAGTGATTAAGAAAGCGGATATAGTTCTGCCATGGACTGTCCAGCGTTTTTCTCCTTTGTTGCATAACGACATGGACCGCTTCCGTGACTTGGTGATTGAAGATATCCGTTGGTGTAAGGAGAATGGCGTAGATTATGTTCCTGCCGTAACTCCCGGATTCAGTTGGCACAATCTTAGTAAACTGGAATTCCCGGATGACGTGAAGCCTGTTGGCAGTATTCCCCGTCAGGGAGGACGTTTTTATTGGCAGCAGCTTTCTACTGCAATGTTGGCGGGCGCCGAGATGATTTATGTGGCCATGTTTGATGAAGTGGATGAGGGAACCGCCATCTTTAAATGTACGGGAGACCATCCGGTTAGTGATGTGGCCAAGTTTATTGATATGGACGGACAGCCTTCCGACCATTATCTGTGGCTGACAGGCGAGGCTGCCCGCATGCTCAGGAAAGAGATTCCACTGACGTTTAAGATGCCTGTAAGAGAATAACTTATGAAACGATCCTGCTTTATAATAGTCCTGTTTGTATCTTTCCTGCTCTGGGCAGGTGGGGTACAGGCACGAATAACATTACCGTCCTTTTTCTCGGATGGGATGGTATTGCAGCAACAAAGTTCAGTTGCCATTTGGGGAAACAGTGACCGGAAACAGCAGAAGGTTACTGTAAAGACTTCGTGGAATAACAAAAAATATACAGTAACGACTGATGAATCGGGTAGCTGGAAAGTAAAAGTGGAAACACCGGTATATGGTGGTCCCTACCATATTGAGGTGAGTGACGGCGAGACGGTACGAATTAATGATGTATTGATTGGTGAGGTCTGGCTCTGTTCCGGTCAGTCTAATATGGATATGCGTGTAGGCGGTCGTTACAGTGATCCGGTGATGGGTTCGTTGGATGCGATTGTGACTTCAGGAAATCCCGGAATACGTATGTTTACAGTAGGAAGCAAAATGACCTCCGAACCGTTGACTGATTGTAAAGGTGAGTGGCAGGAAGCCTCATCGGAGACAGTTCCCGAGTTTTCGGCTGCGGGATACTTTTTTGCACGTAAACTAAATCAGGTGTTGGGTATTCCCGTGGGCATTATCCATGCCAGTTATGGAGGCTCACGGGTGGAAGCCTGGATGAGTAAAGAAGGTATAGCGCCTTACAAAGACTTGCCGGATGTGCATAATGCTTCTATTCTCTATAATGGGATGTTGAGTCCTGTGGTTGGATATGGCATTCGGGGATGTTTATGGTATCAGGGGGAAGCAAATGTGGATGCACCTGATTTATATATGCAGTTGTTTCCCTCATTGGTGAGCGACTGGCGCAAACAATGGGGAATAGGGGAATTCCCCTTCTACTATGCCCAGATTGCTCCGTTCAATTATAATAAAGGAGAGGGGAAAGGCAAGAATTCGGCTTACCTGCGTGAAGCGCAAGTGAAATGCCTTCATCTTATTCCTTCTTCGGGTATGATTGTGCTGACGGATGTTGGCGATGACCGCACTATACACCCTATGGAGAAAGAAACGGTGGGCAATCGGTTTGCTTATCTGGCCTTGGGGCGTACTTATGGTAAGAAGGGCTTTCCGGTAACGGGGCCGTTGTATAAATCTATGCAGACGGAGGGTAACAAGATTATCTTGTCGTTTGATGAAATGGGTAAAGGATTGACTACTTATCGGCAGCCATTGAATGGCTTTGAAGTAGCCGGTGAGGATAGAGTATTCCATCCGGCCCATGCACGTTTTGGTAAAGATGCACAAACGGTTGTTGTGTCAAGCCCGGAGGTGGAACATCCTGTCGCGGTGCGTTATGCCTTTAAGGATTATGTAAAAGGTTGCCTTTATAATATGTCCGGCCTTCCGGCATCTTCATTCAGAACAGATAACTGGTAATAAGAGAATATCATGAAAAACAAAAACGATTTATTTAAAATAGCTTGTGCCGTTCTGTTACTTTGGGTAGGAGTAGCCGGGAAAAGCTGGGCACAAGAGACAAAGAAGAGTTATTGGAATCTGCGTACCCAACTGACGCCCTTACGCTTGCCGCCTCCGCCACCCGGTTATAAACCGGAGAATCTGGACCTGAATGGAGACGGGAAACCGGATGCTATTAAGTCTGTCACTCACAACGATATACCCATCTTGTGGCTGGATGATGATGGCAATATGAAAGAAGGGGATCTGGAAGGTGATATGGTGAATGATTGCCTGTTGATTGACCGCAACAAGGATGGCATTTATGGAGGTCAGGGCGACTTGATTATCGACTGGGTAGATACGGATGGAGACGGGAAAGCGGATATGCAGATTGTTGTAGAGTATCCGAAAGAACGTACGGGAGAGGTATGGCCCAACGGGCATTATATGATTATGCTCGATCTGGATCATGACAATGTCTTCAATTATATCAATTGGAATAATTTTACCCTTCAGTGCTGGGATCGCAGTGGCTTGTCCGATTTCTATGAGGATTATAGCGGTCGTACTGCTTTTATGAAGATACATACTTCCACCTATGATATAAAGGACTTACGCCTGAATTGGGAGAATCCTTTCCTATTCTACGATCCGGATGGAGATGGCAGGACGGAAATGGCTATTCGTATGTTGGACTCTCCTAAAATCCACGATCCGAAAGCCCCTTCCAATAGCTACGTAAACCGCCAGGTGGAGGGTAGAGTTGACTGGGTTTCATTGGCAGTCGATCTGGATAATGATAACACTACCGGAAATGAATTCGACTTTGATTTCACGATTGGTTTCCAGGGAGAAGGATTCGATTATATGGATCAGGTTCACCCCATTAAAAACCTGCGTGGAATGCCGGAGGCTGATAAGTTCTTTATGGACCCCCGCTATCGCCAGTTGACGGAACTGATTTATCCCGACCATGACAGTGCGCAGGAACTTATCTTCCAGCGTGGCAAATGGAACCGCATAAACTTTGTATATGATGAAGATGACGATTGTAGCCGTTGGGAACGTGTAGAGTTCTATGATCCTAAAGATCCGTTTAAAGTAGGATGGAATAAGGGTGGTATCGACAACAACAAACAGAGTGATGCCGCCGGTGACCGGGGTGAGTGGGATATGGATAACTCTGGAAATGCCCAGCTCTATATCAGCCGTTTCGACGGACGTCTACATCTTTATGGAGCGGAAACCGGTGTTTGGCGTATCGACCAGAATGCAGAATATTTTCAGGGATGGGATCGTATGTGGATGGACTTCCGCGACCCGAAGCGCTTTGCTACTGTACTTTATAGTGACCGTGACAACAATGGTTTCTTCGACCGTATAGAGTATGATTTGGATGGTGACATGCAGATGGAGACTGTGATAGATTTCAAGGAACTGGGTATTGACGACACCTGTGAGGTGATTGATATTTCAAAATTTACCTATAATGATTATGTAGCGTTAGGTAAGCGGATGTCGGAGGGCATCTGGAAAAAGGCGGATCAGGCGGTGCAAGTGGCGCGTCAGTATGGAATAGAGCCCCTTTGGTATGCCAAATGGATGCAAGCCTCCACTACTCGCGAAAAGTATAACCGTGGCTATTGGTTGCAATTCTATTTATATAAGGATTTGGAGAACCTGTTTATCCGGCAGGGAGATGAGGCGAAACTTCGTTTGTTGAATCAGGCTTATTATTCCGGTGACTGGTCAATCTTGGCAAAGAAAAACGCAGAAGGTTTCTACTTCTTCTCGGAGGAAGATGTGGCGGCTATCCGTGCATCGGCCAAAACCCGTTGGGGAAAGAAGATTATAGCAGACCTGGAACAGAAGATAAAAGAAAGACGAAAACATCCTATGGAAGTGCCAAAAGAGGAAAGCGGACATTTCCACGACTACTTCTGTCCGGTACATAACTTACTGTTTACTTTCCGTTGGGATAAGCCTTTGGCACATTATTGTTCGGCTTGTGACAAAGAGTGGATAGGGAACAACCGTTACGACTGGGCATGGATTCATGAAGTGCACACACGGAACAAGGAGTATCTTTATCAGTGTATGTATCTTTATTTGGCGACGGACAAACAAGTCTATGCCGATTATATCCGCACTATGCTGCTGGATTATGCCAGCAAGTATGACGGTTGGTTTGAACATAATTCTGCCAGGGAGGCTACGGATAAGCACAGTGGAAAGGCTTTTGCACAGAGCTTGGATGAGTCGAGTTGGGCGACAAAAGTGGCTATGACTTATACAGCAATAAAACCTACTTTGTCCGCAGCAGACATCAAGGCGATAGAGAACGGTTATCTGAAACCTGCGGCAAAGCTGTTGCTTCATCGTCCGGCAGGTGCCAATTGGCAAATGTGGCACAATAGCGGTTTGGTCGCTTTGGGTGTTGCGTTGGAGAACGATTCCATAATTGATGTGGCAATCAATAAAAATATATATGGCTACCATTTCTTGATGAAGAAGCATAAAAACAGTGACGGCTGGATTAATGAAGGTTCTCCGCACTATCATTATTATCCGTTGGAAGCCCTGCTGTTCACGGCTAATGCGGTGAAGTGCCGCGGAATCAGGCTTTTCGACAGGGACTTGCACGACATGTTTGTGGAACCGGTGAAGGGTACTTATCCCGATTTGTCTTTTCCGGCACATAGCGACGGATGGTATGGCGCTAATTTGCTTTCTCAATCGGCATTGTACGAGATTGCTGATGCCCGTTATAATGACCCGTTGCTGAAACGGGTGTTGGAGCTGACCTATGCACAGAAGAAACGTCTTGATCCGGAGGCTCTGTTGAACAATCAGACTATAAATGCATCAGATGAAAAAATGATTCAGCAAAGTTACTCATTTGACGCATCAGGATTCTGTCTGTTGCGCAGTGATGCACGCACGGTAGTTCTGAAATTCGGTGGCGAAGGCATCGGGCATGGACATCCTGACAAGCTTTCCATCACAATTCATGATGGCAAGAATGAACTGGTTTCCGACTTTGGAACTTCCGGTTATGGAGTTCCTGATTATCTGAAATGGTATAAACGCAGTCTGTCGCATAATACGGTGACGGTGGATGCAAAAGATCAGAAGAGAAGTGTGGGCAAGCTGTTGAAATTCACATCCCGTCCTGACGGCGGATATGCCGAAGCTGAAACGGTTACTGCTTATCCGGGAGTTGATATGAAGCGTAGTCTGGATTTGAAAGGAACTCAGTTGCAAGATGTATATACTTGTACTTCCGATTCTTCTCATCTGTATGAGTATGTGATTCTTTTCAATGAAAAACCTGTTTTAGAGGGGCAGCCGATGGCGACAACACTCACGGGCAGTGAAGTGCATGAACGGATTCATAATACTTATTCTTATCCTTATCAACCGGGATTCACTTGTCGGACTCCGTCGGCTACTGTCCGCTTGAATGTCTCTGAAGGAGACGTGATGGAAGTGGTGCTGGGGGAAGCCTCGGGAATACCCGCAAACCCGACCGTAAAAGACGGACCGGGAGCGGGAGATGTAGCGGTAAAGCCTTGCTATCCGTTGATTATCCGTACAAAAGGTAAAACGATGAAAGTAGAGGCTGACTGGAATCTTATACACTAATAGAATCGTATAAAATATAAACTTATAATTTTATGAAGAACAAACTCTGCATGCTGTTACTGGCTACGGGGATCGGATTGTTTTCTTGTGCAGAAAAGGAACTTCCGAAAGAATATACCGATAGCGTAAATGTATTTATAGGAACCGGAGGACATGGACATACTTTTCCCGGTGCTACTTTGCCTCATGGAATGGTACAGTTAAGTCCGGATACCCGTCTCTTGGGCTGGGATGCCTGTTCCGGCTATTATTATGACGATACTTCCATCATGGGCTTCTCTCATACCCATCTTAGTGGAACGGGTATTGGAGATTATGGCGACATACTTTTTATGCCGGTAGTAGGAGAGAAACCTCTGATTGCTGGGACGGCAGAAAATCCGGACGAAGGCTATCGTTCTCGTTTCTCGCATGAACAAGAAAGTGCCCGTCCGGGATATTATCAAGTACTGTTGCAGGATGATTCTATCAATGTGGAACTGACCGCTACTTTGCGTGCAGGCCTGCATCGGTATACTTACCCTAAGGTAAGTGATGCCCGTCTGATTGTGGATATGGAACCTACCATTCATGGTCATCAACACCCTGTCACCCAGATTCGTGTGGTGAATGATTCTACCATAGCAGGAATGAAATATACTGTCGGTTGGGCTAAACGTCACTATGTATATTTCTATGCAGTGTTTTCCAGTCCGTTTGATTATAAATTGTATTCGGGAACTGAGTATCAATCGGATAGTACATCTGTAACAGTCAATACCGCTAAGGCAGTGATTCGTTTTAAAAATCTCCCTGTTGACGGACGCGTATTGGCAAAGGTAGGTATTTCAAGTGTGGATGAAGAGGGTGCCCGATTGAATGTAGAGGCTGAAATCCCCAATTGGAACTTTGAAGATGTCATGAAAGAGGCAAATACTGCCTGGAATGAAGCCCTTGGAAAGATTGATATCGAAACTTCGGATAATGATAGCCGTACTGTATTTTACACTTCACTGTATCATGCATTTATCCAGCCAAGCCTGGCATCCGATGTAGACGGACGTTACCGTACAATGGGACATGAGATTAAGCAGGATGCTTCTTATACAAATTATACGGTGTTCTCTCTTTGGGATACTTTCCGTGCAGCCCATCCTCTCTATACTATTGTTACACCGGAGCAGAATCAGGCTTTCATTCGTTCACTGCTTCGTAAGTATGATGAAGGTGGCATCTTGCCTAAATGGGAACTGGCTTCCAATGAAACCGGTACTATGATCGGTTACCATGCCGTTTCTGTCATAGCCGATGCTATGATGAAGAAACAATGCGATTTTGATGTAAAGAAGGCACTGGAAGCGTGCATACGTTCATCAGTATATGATACTACAGGTGTTACACCGATGATGGATCGCCAGATTCTGAATGGAAAGCTGATGCCTGTATCCATTAAATATAAGAATGAACTGGGATATATTCCTTGCGATAAGGTAGGTGGTTCTGTTTCACAAGGACTGGAATTTGCTTATAATGACTGGCTGATAGCCCAGATGATGAAAGAGCATAATCGTAAAGACCTTTATGATAAATATATGGAGCTTTCCAGGAACTATCGGAACTATTTTGATCCGGAAACTAAACTGATGCGGGGACGTCTGAGTGATGGCAGTTGGATTACTCCTTTTGATCCGGCATCCGTGCAGCGTCCCAGTAATTACGTAGAGGGAAATGCATGGCAATGGGCATGGTTTGTGCCGCAGGACGTAGAAGGACTGATGGAACTGGTTGGGGGACAGAAATCTTTTGAAGCACATTTGGATACGTTGTTTACTACGAGTTCCGAACTGACAGGGGATCCGAATGCTGCTGCTGATGTTACCGGGATGATTGGCCAGTATGCACATGGCAATGAACCAAGCCATCATATTCCATACCTTTATAATTATGCCGGTGCACCTCGCAAGACACAGGCTTTAGTAGATCATATTCTTCGTACACTCTACCATAATGATCCTAACGGGCTTTCCGGAAACGAGGATGTTGGACAAATGTCTGCTTGGTATGCATTGAGTGCTATGGGATTTTATTCGTTCTGTCCGGGCCGCCCGGTTTATGAAATTGGCCGTCCGATATTCGATAAAGTGACTATTCATTTGAGTAATGGGAAAGATTTTGTAATCCAAGCGAAGAATAATAGTGTGGAAAATAAGTATATTCGCTCCATGAAGTTGAATGGTGAAGATTTGGCGGAACCGAGATTCTCTCATTTCGACTTGATGAAGGGTGGAGAACTAATATTTGAAATGGAAAACTAAAAAGATGCTATGAAAAGAAGAATCGCTTTATGTATTGCTGTATCGCTTTGTGCGGGTGTGTATGCGGGTAATAATCCCGGTATATATAAGAAAGGCTGGATTGATTTTAACAAGAACGGTGTGAAGGATATCTACGAAGATCCTTCGGCACCGATAGAGGCAAGAGTACAAGACCTGCTGTCGCAGATGACCTTGGAGGAGAAAACTTGCCAGATGGCTACCTTGTACGGGTCCGGCCGTGTACTGAAAGATTCTCTTCCTACTGAGAAGTGGAAAGATGAAATCTGGAAGGACGGTATAGCCAATATAGATGAACAGGCCAATGGTTTGGGACGTTTCGGTTCTTCTTTATCATACCCTTATGTGAATAGTGTAGAAAATCGGCAGACCATTCAGCGATGGTTTGTGGAGCAGACCCGGCTGGGAATACCTGTCGATTTCACCAACGAAGGTATTCGCGGGCTTTGCCATGACCGGGCCACCATGTTCCCTGCCCAATGCGGACAGGGGGCTACCTGGAATAAGGAACTGATCAGTGAAATAGCTCAGGTCACCGCTGAAGAAGCAAAAGCATTAGGTTATACTAATATTTATTCTCCTATTCTGGATATTGCACAAGATCCGCGTTGGGGACGTGTAGTAGAATGTTATGGAGAAGATCCTTTTCTGGTGGGAGAGCTTGGAAAACGGATGATTAAAGGACTTCAGCAAGAAGGCCTGGTTGCCACTCCCAAACACTTTGCAGTATATAGTATCCCTGTCGGTGGGCGTGATGCCGGTACCCGTACCGATCCACACGTAGCACCGCGTGAGATGCGAACTCTTTATATCGAACCTTTCCGCAAGGCTTTCTGCGAAGCCGGAGCATTGGGAGTTATGAGTTCGTATAATGACTATGATGGTGAACCGATTACCGGAAGCTATCATTTCCTTACTGAAATACTTCGCCACGAATGGGGCTTCAAAGGTTATGTAGTGTCTGACAGTGAAGCGGTAGAATTTCTTTATTCCAAGCATCAGGTGGCTGCCGATGCTGTAGATGGAGCTGCTCAGGTAGTAAATGCGGGATTGAATGTGCGTACCAACTTTACTTTGCCCGAGAACTTCATTCGTCCGCTTCGGCAGGCTATCAGCGAGGGAAAGGTTTCCATGCAGACGATTGATAGCCGTGTAGCAGATGTGTTGCGGGTGAAGTTTGGGATGGGGCTGTTTGATAATCCTTATAAAGGAGATGCAAAATATCCTGAAAAGGTGGTGCATAGCAAGGAACATCAGGCAGTATCCATGAGAGCGGCTTTAGAATCTATCGTTTTATTGAAGAATGAGAATAATATCCTGCCACTCTCCAAAGATTTGAAAAAAGTAGCAGTGATTGGTCCCAATGCGAATGAAGTGCAGAATTTGATTTGCCGTTATGGTCCGGCTAATGCTCCGATAAAGACGGTATATCAGGGAATAAAAGAGTATTTGCCTGATGCTGAGGTTCGCTATGCAAAAGGAGCCGACATTATTGATAAGTACTTTCCGGAAAGCGAACTCTACGATGTACCTTTAGATAAGGATGAACAGGCTATGATGGATGAGGCTGTAGCCTTGGCAAAAGAATCAGACGTAGCCATCATGGTACTGGGAGGAAATGAGAAGACGGTGCGTGAGGAATATTCCCGTACCAATCTGGATTTGTGCGGACGACAGGAAAAACTGTTGCAAGCTGTATACGCAACGGGCAAACCTGTGATTTTGCTACTAGTAGATGGACGTGCCGCCACCATCAACTGGGCTGAACGTTATATTCCGGGTATTGTACATGCTTGGTTTCCGGGAGAATTTATGGGAGATGCTGTGGCACAAGTACTTTTCGGTGATTACAATCCGGGTGGGAAACTGGCGGTAACTTTTCCTCGTTCGGTAGGGCAGATACCTTTTGCTTTTCCTTTTAAACCAGGTTCTGATTCAAAAGGTTTTGTACGTGTTACCGGTACACTTTATCCCTTCGGATATGGTTTGAGTTATACTACTTTTGCTTATAGTGATTTAAAGATAGAGAATCCGGTCATTGGTGTACAAGGTAGTGTGAAGCTGAGTTGTAAAGTGAAGAATACAGGAAAAGTTGCCGGAGATGAAGTCGTTCAACTTTATCTGCATGACGAAATGAGTTCTGTTACTACGTATGTAAAAGTACTGCGTGGCTTCGAACGTATCCATCTGGAACCGGGCGAAGAAAAAGTGATTGATTTCATACTTATCCCACAAGAGTTGGGATTATGGAATAAGGATAATCATTTCGTAGTAGAACCGGGTACGTTTGCTGTAATGGTGGGAAGTTCTTCACAAGATATCAGATTACAAGGGAAGTTTGAAGTGAAATAACTTTAGATTGAGATAGGTATTATGCAAGGTTACAAAAATGATCGTATCGTTTTTCTGGATTGGTTACGTGTTATCGCCTGCTTTATGGTGATGGTGGTGCATAGTTCGGAGTGCGTATATTCAAATGATTACTCTTTTTTCTTTCCATCTGAGCTGGGACGTTGGAGTGTATGTTTGATAAATGGTTTTGTACGTCCGGCTGTTCCTTTATTTCTTATAGCTTCGGCTTATCTTTTGATACCTTTGCGGACGGATACGAAAACATTTTTCCGTAAACGTTTCATGCGTGTGGTAATTCCTTTTGTGATATGGCTCTTAATATATGCCGTATTGCCGGGATTATGGGGTGAATTCAGCAATGAAGAGGTGAAGAATAATTTGTCCCACATCTTTATTAACTTTATTCCTCGTGCTTCTCATTTATGGTTTATATATATGCTGCTGGGCATTTATCTGATAATGCCTGTACTGTCTCCGTGGTTGGAACGTGTGAGCCGTCGTGAAGAAGAAGTCTTTTTGGGAATCTGGTTGTTTACTACATTATCTTGGCATGCTCATGAGATTTTCGGAGATGTTTTTGGGGAATGCTGGTGGAATCCATATCCTTTGTTTTATTACGTATCTGGTTATGTGGGATATGTAGTGATGGCTCATTACATCCGTAAATATTTGGACTGGTCTACTAAAAAGACGTTATATATAGCTATGCCTTGCTTCTTAGTCGGATATTTATTCTGTATAGGGTCATTCTATACACGTTCGTTTACAGTGGAAGAGGTAAAGCAGTTAGAGTTAAGTTGGCAGACCACATCCATTGCACCGGTCTTGATGAGTTTTGGTGCATTTATGCTAATACGGAAAATAACTTGTGCGAGAACCCGGATATACAAGGCAATCTGCGATGTTTCAGCTATGAGTTATGGTATGTACCTTATGCATATGCTGATTTTACCGTATGTATTTGGAATATGTAATCCTGTAATGTCTCCTCCATTGGCTATATTTGCTACGGCTATAATCACTTATGTCGTATGCTATATTATAGCTAAACTTATATCCTTGTTTAAGTTTGGTAAGTATATTGTTGGTTAGAGATGGTAAGATACGGCATTTAATGCTATAAAACATGAGATATAGGTGGCATGAATTGAAAAGATTGTATCTTTGTTGTGCGATATAAACCATAGTCTTTAATCATCATGAAATGGCAACTTTGTAAATAGCTTCGTTTAGTATGATAGGGCAATAGTTAAGTTTGTTGCCCAACTTAAGTGTGACCGTTTCCGTCACAAGATATTAAAATACTAAACATACAAAAAGAAGTAATTACAATGAATACGAAAACATATCCGCGTACCAATGATTATCAGACTATCTATCTGAATACCATTATCAACAATCCGAATATTATAGTTGGTGATTATACCATATACAATGATTTTGTAAATGACCCGACTCAATTTGAGAAGAATAATGTTCTCTATCATTATCCTATCAATCAAGACCGCTTGATTATCGGAAAGTTCTGTTCCATTGCCTGTGGGGTAAAGTTTCTTTTTAACAGTGCCAATCATACATTGAAATCCTTGTCCAACTACACATTCCCCTTGTTTTTTGAAGAATGGGGATTGAATAAGAAAAATGTAGCCTCAGCATGGGATAATAAAGAGGATATCATTATAGGTAATGACGTCTGGATAGGTTATGAAGCTGTTATTATGGCAGGAGTGCATATAGGAGATGGAGCCGTCATCGCAGCCCGGGCAGTGGTAACTAAAGATGTTCCTCCCTACACCATAGTAGGAGGAACACCTGCCAGGAAAATACGGATGCGATTTGAGGAAGAGACAATCGCTAAGCTGCAACAGATACAATGGTGGAACTGGCCTGTTGAGAAAATACGTCGGTCCTTACCCTATATCATGGAGGGAACGGTTGACAGACTTATCTAATTCTTCTTTTTGTATCAGAATCATATCTCCATCTTTCACCTTATGTTTTTGGGGTGGTTTGTTGCCTGAAATGATAATTATACCATCTTCGAACATACGTTTCACCTGATTGGCAGAGAGTGAGAAGCATCTTCTGATTAATGATGATAATTTGAGATCAAACTCAAACTCGCACTTGATGTGGATTTTGATAACCTCATTGGATAGATTCAGCAAATCTTCCAATGAGGTATCAGGAACGACTACATATTCTACGCTACCATAATCCAGTCTCAGGCTATTCTTTTTCTCCATTTCTGTAGAAAAAGCATACTTCCAGGCCGTATCTTTATCATTCATTGAAAAGCTATGGAATAATGTCTTGTCAATCAAATCCGGTTTACTACGTGATAACAAAGTGAGGTTACAAGTGTTGTCGCACTTCACGCATCTGTAAATCAACCATACATCTATGTTTTTCTTTTGAGCATTCATCCTGAACTTGTCGCTGCAATAAAATCGGTCACTATCGCAGTGACTGCACTTCTTAATTAATAAAGGGGTATTCTTCACCTTTACTTCCCATGTAATTGTTGTCTCCATAAATAAGCTATTATCTTTTTTTGCGGGTTAAGTAATTTTTTGGCAAAGTTGGATATTAGCTATTTGCATAATTCACAAGATGTCACAAGACGCTATGAAATATTCTTTGTTTACCTGTCAAGTTCGTCCATCATTTGGGTTATTTTCTCTTTCAGTTTATCCAGAAATTGTGTCCTGCTCTTCTTCCTGTTCCTGATTTCAAGAAATATCCGGTAGAAATCACCAATCTCAATATCAAAAAGAGTTTCACAGCAGAAAGCGATGTCTTTCAAGTTCGTGTTGCCATTATTAAAGCACTTTCCGGCATATAGTGCATAAATGAATTCTACCAATGAAACCTTACTTTCCGTCCATTGCAATAGTTTGTTTTCTATGATGGAGGTAAACTTAAGGTGTAGTTTCTCCGATAACGCATCAATCTCCGTGGAAAGATAATGAGTGAGTTGCTTATTTGCTAAAATCTCTGCTACGCTGGAATCATGCAAAGTGGAAAAAGAAGTATCTCTGTCCAACGAGTGACAGTGAACATCCGCAAGGATATCATAATGCTTTCTCATGAAATACAGATGATCTGAGTCGGTTTTACCGGATTGATAATAGTTATAGAAATTCTTGTCTGAAGAGACGTTCTTCAGACTTTCGTATTCTTCCTTCAAATATTTATATTGAGCTGACGGTGATTTCCCAATCCGGTTCTTTTCAATCTGATACAGACGGATATAAAATATCAGTAGACCGGATATTTGTGGTTTCCGGACTTTAAAGAAAAGAATTTCCTCCTCGGAATTGATAAACTGATAATCCGCAACGGTTGCTTTTAGTCGGGCGAGTGAAGTCTGTATGAAGCCGACTATTTGCTTTATCTTATCAAGGATATCAATATCTTGTTGCTCAATTCTTTTGATTTCTACTTCTATATCTTGCTTAATGTTCTTTACGAAATTCTCCATTCGCATTCAGCGCATCCATAACTTTCAGGCGGTTGCTGCGAAACCTGCTAAAAGTCTGAATTGCAAATTACAATTGCCTTGCAGAGACAATGTAGTTAATACTAAAAATGATAAAATGAAAAACCTGTCCGAGTAGGATTACTCAAACGAAAGAAATTAGCCTGTGGTTTGTGAGGCTAATATTAAGCAATAACAAATTTAAGAATTGTGCCCAAAATATCTGCTTTAAGAATTCGGAACAAATATAGTTCTTTTTTCGTAAATCCCCTAAATCTATGGTCAAAATGTAGATTTGGAGGGATATTCTAACAGATAGCTTGTTTTGTCTATTTTTTTGGGTGCTTCAGCGGTAATCGTGGAAACAACTTCCTGAACCGTACCAAATGCGTCGTAATATTGCTTCCGGCTATAATAAACGTCACAGCCATGATGATCAATACAATTCCGCAACACAATCTCGGTGTCAGGCTTTCCCCGAAGATCGTTACTCCGAAGAATACAGCCGTGACAGGTTCCAAAGCTCCAAGGATAGCCGTAGGAGTAGAACCTATGTATTGCACGGCTTGCGTCGTACAGAGAAAGGATATAGCTGTAGGGAAGATAGCCAATGCAATCAGATTCCCCCATAAATACCATTTATCGACAACGTGCAGGCTTTGCCCGAAGTCTACACGAACTAAAAAAAGCGACAGGCCGAAAAGCAATACATAAAAAGTAACTTTAAGTGTTGCCACGTCTTTTAATATCGGCCGGTTTACCCCCACAATATAGATAGCGTAGGAGAGGGCTGATGCCATGACTAACCCAACGCCAACCAGACTGAGGGTTGTACCGTCACCTCCTTTATAAAGTAACCCTATACCGCTTAAAGCCAGAAAGATACATAGGACTGTTTGTAATGTGACTTTCTCTTTGAAGGCGACAGCCATAATCAGTGCTACCAAAATCGGATAGACAAACAGTATCGTTGAGGCAATACCGGCTTCCATATAGTTATAGCTTTGAAATAGGGTAAGAGAAGATATGGCGACCAACCATCCCAGTATGACTAATGGCAATATTTCTTTCCGTTTCAGACTAAAACTTCTGCCTCTCGCTTTGAGCATAATCCCCAAGATGGGAATGGCGAACAGATATCTGAAGAAAAGAACGGAATCCGGATTCATACCTTCCCTATATAGCGGAAGGGTAAAGAGGGGATTCATACCATAAGTGGCGGCAGCAACGGCTCCCAATATATATCCTTTGACTTTTGTATTCATAAACACTAAATTATTTCTTAGTTTTGGCTTTCTTTTTTAGGGGGAGCAAAGGTAAATCTTTTCTTTATATATTATTATTACAGATCTCTTAATTTTTGCTTTTTCTTTCCTTGCCTAGCTGTATGTCTGAATTTTAACTGGTTATATTTCAAATGTTTCAAAGAACGAACATAGATTTTAATGGAGCGGAAATGAAGTGCCGTGATCTATCAGAACTATGTATTGAACCCCGAACTGGCATCTTACATATAATTGTTGTAATCTGGTAGAACTCTCCTTTTTCCATAATGAATGATTAGGGAATATTTTGTGATTATATCCGACACCTATGATACCATTCTTATCAATTTCACTCTAACTCTGTTGCGTGAATATTGATGGTCTGTAGCATATCCGAAACATCAGCCGGAGTGATTCCCTGGCATTCTATCCTTAATACCTTTTCCCAATCTTCAAAGTCTACATTCCGTTTATGAATCTGAGGATATTGTGTAAACAGTATCCCAATTCTTGTTATGTCTTACTCCTTGGTGATGGAGGTTCGGAAAATAAAAATACTATCACTTAGTTTAATTTAGTCTACTTAATTTGTCTGAAAGTACCTGGTTACGGAGGTAAAGGTAAATCGAAATATCCTTCAATAAAGAGTTATTAGACAAACTTCATGTTGCTTATGACGAAATGAGTCTTGACTACGACGAACTTAAAACAATAGGGCCCCCTATACTGTGAAAAGCTATAGGGGAGAAATGTATAAGCATATTCATGCCCTATGATTTTTTTATAAAAAGTTGTCCGAAATTGCTATCTTTTCAATCATTCCTTCAACTTCATCGGCCGAATTCATTATATATCCGTCAAACGCCGCTTGCATGGCAGGTTCGCTAAAAACTTCCTTTATCCCTGTCAAAAACTTGCTTTACATTAAAGTAAAAGTTACCTTTGCCGTAGAGAAAACTATAACCGAAACTTCTGATTGTATAACCGAAAGTTCTGATTATAAAACCGTAACTTCTGACTAAAGTTTGCAGTATAAGTAAAGCAACTTTTCTCCCAATGTAAAGCAGCTTTTCTTTTAATGGCGAACAACTTTTTTATTAATGTCTGATAAACAAAAGATATGGCATACTATGTAATGGAAGAAATGCCCGACATTCACAAGACGGGCGAGCGCGTTCTCTATCCACGCTTTGCAATGATAGACCAGGTTTCAACAGAACAACTGGCACGCAACCTGTCGGAAAGCAGCGGCTTCAATGTGGGTGATATAATAGGAATTGTGAAGCAACTTGCCATCGAAATGTCGCATCAGATGGCAGAGGGACGCTCCGTTAAACTGGATGACATCGGAACTTTCACTCCGGCTTTGATGCTGCGCACAGGCAAGGAGCGGGAAGAAGCGGGAGAAAAAGCGAAGCATCGCAATGCACAGAGCATCGTGGTGGGCAAAGTCAATTTCCGTGTAGATATGAGTCTGGTGTATCGCATCAACGGTCGCTGCCTGTTGGAGCGGGCGCCTTGGAAAACCCGTCGTTCTTCGCAAAAGTATGCTCCGGAGCAGCGTTTGGCACTGGCGGTAAAGTATCTGGAGTCACATTCTTTTCTTACTGTCAGCGAATATCAGCAATTGACCGGGTTGTTGCGCACCACTGCTACGAATGAACTGAAAGAATGGGCGGCCCTCCCGGATTCCGGCATTGATACTGCCGGACGTGGAGCACACAGGGTTTATGTGAAGAAGGGGTGAAAAGAATACACGAAATTTGTTGTAAATCAAAATATTATTTATCTTTGCACCATGACAAAGACATTCAAATCGGATTTGGTTTAATAAACAATCTGTGTTTTTGATACAGATTGTCCTTTCGTTTACTCTCGGATAACTCCTTTCGAGAGTAGTTTTCTATTATTATAATTCAAGTTTAATCTGCGTACAATGATGAAGGCATTGTTATGCTTTCCGTGTATGCAAAATACATTAAGAAAATGAGTAACGAAAATAAAACAATTCACGATTTCGAACTTCAATTAATCTGTGACTTCTTCTCCAATATGGAACGCCAAGGGCCCGGAAGTCCTGACGTAACACTGAAAGCGCTGAGCTTTATAGATAGCCTTACCGACAAGTCCCTTATCGCCGACATCGGTTGCGGAACAGGAGGACAGACAATGGTATTGGCCGGGCATATTACCGGACAGATTACCGGACTTGACCTTTTTCCCGACTTTATTGATATCTTCAATCACAATGCAAAGCAATCAGGTTTGCAGGACAGAGTGAAAGGCATTGTCGGTTCTATGGATAACCTTCCTTTTCAGAATGAGGAATTAGACCTGATTTGGTCGGAAGGAGCCATTTATAATATTGGTTTTGAACGGGGATTGAATGAGTGGCGTAAGTATTTGAAGCCGGGAGGATATATTGCCGTTTCTGAAAGTTCGTGGTTTACTGACGAACGTCCTGCGGAAATCAATGACTTCTGGGTGAATGCGTATCCTGAAATAGATACGATTCCCAATCAGATAGCCAAGATACACAAAGCTGGTTATCTTCCTGTGGCTACATTTATTTTGCCGGAAAATTGCTGGACAGAGCATTACTTTGCTGCAAAGATTGAAGCTCAGAAAATCTTCCTTCATAAATATGCGGGAAATAAGATTGCTGAAGAATTCAGTTCGCTTCAGTTTGATGAAGAAGAACTGTACAGCAAGTATAAAGCATTCTACGGTTATACATTTTTCATCGCAAAAAAGATAGAGCTATGATTCATTCGTACACCGTACATGCTACGAGGTTGTTTCAGAAAACGGTCTGTTTCAGTGTGAACTGACGGGGAATATGATGTATGGAAAATCAGACTTTGAACTCCCTTGTACCGGTGATTGGGTACTTTTTCAACCATTCGACGAACATAAAGGGATTATAGTGGATATGCTGCCTCGTGAACGGACGCTATATCGCAAGAAAAACGGAACGGTTTCCGACAAACAGGCCATTGCCTCGTATGTCGACAAGGCATTTATCGTGCAAAGTCTTGATGATAATTTCAATGTTCGCAGAGCCGAGCGTTTCATGGTTCAGATGCAGGAAGAGAATATCAATCCTGTATTGGTATTTAACAAGGCTGATTTAGGGTTTGATAGGCAGAAAGTCGAAGAACAGATCAGGCACATTGCCCGTCAGATACCGGTGTTTTTTACAAGTATCCATCAACCTCAGACGATTCTCCAATTGCAGGAGTCTATATCGGCCGGCGAAACGGTTGTGTTTGTCGGTTCTTCGGGGGTAGGGAAAAGTTCTCTGGTGAATGCGCTTTGCGGGAAATCGGTGTTGTTAACGTCTGATATCAGTCTGTCCACGGGAAAAGGAAGACATACTTCCACTCGTCGGGAGATGGTATTGATGGACGGTTCAGGGGTATTAATCGATACTCCGGGTGTCCGGGAATTTGGTTTGGCCATTGATGATACCGATTCTCTTGCAGAGGTGTTGGAGATTTCCGATTATGCTGTATCGTGTCGTTTCAAGGATTGCAAGCACATCAGCGAACCCGGATGTGCCGTTTTAGAAGCGGTAAGTAGTGGTATATTGGACCGTAAGGTTTATGAGAGTTATCAGAAACTTCGACGGGAAGTGTGGCATTTCTCCACTTCTGAACATGAAAAGCGTAAAAGGGATAGATCCTTTTCAAAACTCGTGGAGGAGGTGAAGAAATTTAAATCGGATCGCTAATTTCTATTTAGGCAGTGCAGTATTCTTTTAGTAGAATAGCTGCATTGTTTTATATGTCCAATTATGATTTGAATTATCTGTAAATATCAATCGAGTGTCTGAATACCCCCTCCGTTTACAAACAGCGTTTGTCCGCTAACCCATTGCGAGACGGGTGCGGCAAAATAGAGTACTGCTCCGGTAATGTCACTCACCTCGCCCAGACGTTTTATGGGAGTATGTTCCAGCATCTTTGCTTCTATTTCGGGAGTCAGCACTGTAGATAAGGCATGGGTTCTGGTAGCTCCGGGACCTACGTTGTTGATACGTACTCCCATCGGACCGAAGTCGAATGCAAGATTACCTGCCATGTGGTTCAGGGCTGCTTTGGAAGAGGCATAAGCACTCATATTCGGACTTTTATTAATACTGCCCATCGATGTGATATTGATGATGCTTCCATAACCCGATTCAGCCATGTGAGGTACAACAAGCTGGCATAAACGCCATGCACTGAATAGATTGAGGTTGAATACCCTCTTGAAGTAAGCAATGTCTATCTGGAAGGGATTCTCCCGTCCGCCACCTCCTCCACCGGCATTGTTGACCAGGATATTGACCGTTTCATACTCTGCGACAGCTTTATCAACCAGGTTTACTAAGTCTGCGTCATTAAGCACATTGCAGGCTACAGCAATCGCTTTACCTCCATTCTTAACGATTTCATTTGCAACAGCCTGGGCTTTTTCAAGTACCAGATCACTTACCACTATGGAAGCTCCGAAGTGCGCGAGTGTTTCGCAACTTCCTTTTCCAATGCCATCTCCACCACCGGTCACTATGGCTACTTTTCCGCTTAGATCAAAAAGAGAATCTATATTCATTGTTATGCTTTTATATTATACAAGAACATGAGAGCATGAAAACAGTTCGACTGGGAATATTTGATTTATGAATAATAAACACGGAAATGATTTATTTCCGTTTCTTGGAAAAGCCGCACGCATTACCTTTGGGGCGAGTGGAAATTCTCATACCTTTGCACTTGTTTTTAGAAAAGAAGAATCACGATGATCAATAAATATGAAGAACGTCTGGGAACCGAGCGTATGTTACCACTGGTTTTCAAAATGGCGCTTCCGGCAGTAGCAGCACAATTCGTCAATTTGCTTTATAGCATTGTCGACCGTATCTATATCGGACATATACCGGGTATTGGGACGGATGCATTGGCAGGCGTAGGGGTAACAATTTCTCTCGTGGTATTGATTTCTTCTTTTTCAGCAATTGTAGGTGGAGGTGGTGCGCCACTGGCTGCCATAGCCCTCGGGCAAGGTGACCGCCAGCGTGCCGGAAAGATATTGGGGAATGGTTTTACCTTGCTGATTCTATTTACTTTAATTACTTCCTTCATTGCCTATACCTTCATGGAGCCTATCCTGCTCTTTACAGGCGCTTCGGAACATACATTGGGCTATGCGGTCGATTACCTTTCCATTTATTTGCTGGGAACTGTTTTTGTGGAGATTTCCACCGGGCTGAATTCCTTTATCAATGCGCAGGGGCGTCCTGCCATTGCCATGTGCTCTGTCTTAATCGGAGCTTTATTAAATATCATTCTTGATCCTATATTTATCTTCTGGTTTGATATGGGGGTGAAAGGTGCTGCTTTGGCTACGGTGATTTCTCAGGCTTGCAGTGCCGCATGGGTACTGTCTTTCCTGTTCTCCCGGAAGGCTTCTCTGCCTTTGGAGAGGCGCTATATGAAGTTAAACCGGGGGATTGTTATTGCGATGCTGGGGCTGGGAGTATCTCCGTTCATTATGGCCAGTACAGAGAGTTTGGTGGGCTTTGTGCTGAATAGTAACTTGAAAGATTTTGGAGATATTTACGTCAGTGCGTTGACGATATTACAGACTTCGATGCAGTTTGCCAGTGTGCCGCTGACGGGGTTTGCGCAAGGCTTTATTCCGATTGTAAGTTACAATTATGGCCATGGTGATAAGCAGCGTGTGAAGGACTGTTTCCGTATTGCACTGATCACGATGTTCTCTTTTAATCTGATTCTGATGCTGCTTATGATCCTGTTCCCTTCAACGGTTGCATCTGCTTTTACAAGTGATGAAAGGTTGATAGAAACGGTTCGTTGGACTATGCCTGTCTTTCTGGGTGGTATGACCATATTCGGTTTGCAACGTGCCTGTCAGAATATGTTTGTTGCATTGGGGCAGGCTAAGATATCCATCTTTATCGCTTTACTCCGCAAGGCCATTCTGTTGATTCCGTTAGCACTGATACTGCCGCATTATATGGGAGTGACCGGAGTATATGCGGCTGAGGCTATATCTGATGTTACGGCTGCAATTTGCTGTACGCTGTTGTTCTTTTGGCAGTTTCCTAAGATTTTGGGAAAAATGAAGTAAATGATGATATATTATCACTTCAATGTATTGATTTCAAATAGGGATGATTATGTCAAAAACTTATTTTTCCAATGGGGTAAAGGATCATGGAAACTTTCGCCGGCTTATGACCTTTTGCCAAGTAACGGTTTTAATGGTTACCATACCACGACTATTAATGGAAAAGGAGAACTTGCACTTACTGACGTCGTTACGTTGGCAGCTGAAATAGGGCTATCAGAACAATATGCAACTCAGACTATAGAAGAATTGACTGAGAAATGTGCTGCAAGAAAGATGGTAAAATTCAGGTTGAGATAATTACCGGCTTGATGAATATCATTTAGTTTATAACTTGATTGGTTTTAGTCGTATGGCAAAGAAAAAAACTCATATAGACTTCTGTCATGAATTGAAAGCACAGAATTTAAAAGTTACTGTCTTGGGAATATACAAGGATTACAACTCTAAAATTGCTGTAAGATGCGACAAATGTGGTTGTGAATGGTCGCCAAGGGCAGGAAGTCTATTGCACGGTCATGGCTGTCCCAAGTGTGCCGGAGTCAAACTGAAATCTCATGCAGAGTTTGTGAAAGACTTAAAATCCCAGAGAGATGACGTTATCATAATTGGTCGATATGCGAAGGCACTTGAAAAAACTAAATTCAGATTCTTGAAATGTGGACATGAGTGTGATATCACTCCTGCACATATTCTTAGTGGCAGGGGATGTCCGGAATGTGGACGATCCCAGAAAGGAGCGTCTCAGCGCTTGACGATGGAGATATTTTTGGAACGTCTCCATAAAATCGACCCGAATCTTGTTGTCAGCGAAGGCGCAACGTATATAAATAGTCATACACTTATGTCGCTTCATTGTAATGCCTGCGGATATGAGTATCAAATAAGACCTCATGATGTTCTGAACCAACGTGGCTGTCCTAACTGTCACAGGTCCTGCACTTCCTTTTTAGAACAATTCATATATCACTCATTTGCTCATATTCTGGGCGAATCTAAAGTCATGTCAAGAGAGAAAACGGTGATAGGAGTTGAATTAGACATATATGTGCCTGATTTAAAGGTAGCCGTAGAGCCCGGTTCGTGGCACTGGCATAAAAATATGGTAGCGAAAGACTGGGAAAAGCATCTATTGTGCAAAGATAAAGGCATCAAACTCATAACTATATACGACCACTATGATGATGCAACAGTTCCTTTTGATAATTGTCTAGTGACACCTTGCGATCTTGTCTCTCGCCGGAATATAGATAAACTGATTGAAATAACAAAAAAGGTCCTCTCCGAATTCGGCTTATATTCGGAGCTTGGTACAAGTGAGTGGGAAAAAATTAAGAAGAATGCTCAAATTGATTCAAGGCGAATGAGCACTGAGGAATTTAGAGAAGAACTGTCTAAAATAAATGATAAAATTAAAATTATTGGTGATTTTGTAGGAGCTAATAATAGAATTAAAGCGCAATGTAAAGTCTGTAATCATGAATGGCATGTGAGACCGTCTTCTTTACGTTTAGGTTCGGGATGTCCTAAATGTGCTGGTACTTTAAAAATGACACATAATGACTTTGTTGAAAGATTAAGTTCATTACAGCCCGATATTATCCCTCTGGCAGAATATATCAATATTGACACTTCTATAAGAATAAAATGTAAAGTATGTGGCTATATATGGTCTACCCAACCCTATCATCTTGTAGCGAAACATAATAGAACCGGCTGTCCGAAATGTGTCAATAAAGCACGGAGGACCCATGATGATTTTGTTAAGGAAATCGCAAAGCTGTTACCTACAATTAAAATTATAGGAACCTATGTAAGTAGGCATAAACCTATAATGGTACAATGTAGTGCATGTGGTAAGACTTGGCAGGCATATCCGGGAAATTTATTGCGGGGAAGTGGCTGTAAAAGTTGCAAATTGAAGAATACGATACGACAAAGAAGCAGGAAAATAAGATGTATCACTACAGGAGAGATTTTTAATACATTTAGAGAAGCTGCTGAAAAATATAATATAAGTAACTCGGCAATTTGTTTGTGTTGTAAAAATGATCCTAAACATAAGCATGCTGGAGGGCTAGAATGGGAGTATATTATACTTTCTGATACTCTTTGAAGCTGAAGTAATCGTTCCCATCTGGTGAGGCTTAATTTTATTATTGGATATAATGGTTACTCTTTTGTGTTGGTTTTAGGTCACGAATTGGTCACGAAAGTGTGTCTTTTTGTGGCCTTTTTAGATCTTAGGTCACGGACACTATACAAAAGGCAACTCCTACAATATATTGATATTGTAGGAGTTGTCTTTTCGTTGTCTGGTTTTGTCCAGCTTTTCAGTGATCCGCCTGGGATTCCCCAATAGGAGTTACCACGCTGATATTTAAAACTTTATGTTTTTTGCTTCAAGCATATCCCATGAATTATCCCACTAATTTGCTACGTGCTTTTTCGGTAGTTTGCTCATGGAGAATACTAAGACAAAGATAAGTCTTTTTTCTGAATATACAAAATTAGCAATCTATTAGCAGAGCTGTAGCGTGACACAACAACAGTTCTTTGATGTTTTGAAATATCTTCTACGTTAACAATTGAATAAATCCACTCAAAAGCAAATTTATTTTCAGCTCTTTTCATACTTTATCTTGTTCATTCCTCTCAGAAAGGCTTCACTTTTAGTATTGTCTTCAAAAATAGCTTTGAGATTATTCCAATAATCTGCTTCCATCGTTTTTGCTAGTCCACTACAAATTAAAAAAGAAAGCTCTTCTTCAAAATCAATCCATTTCTCACTCATAATAATTTCTGTTCTTGCAGAATTCAAATCTAAGTCTCGATTACCACAAATATCTGCTATTATAATTAGCGGGAAAGGCCATGAAAGCTTTACTTGATTTCTTTTCCTTTCCCAAGAATTTGGGAAAAGAGTAGTAGGTACTTCTATCCCATGAAGGGAAATAAATGACTTAGATCGAGAATAGGTGCTGCTAGAAATATTTTCTTCAACTCCATCGTCATCATTAATTGTTATAGATGTGGATTTCTCTTCAATCTCATTACTTGCCAATGCAATACATCTTTCTAAAGTATATCTATTACCATCAATTGTTATTTTTTTAGAATTTAATTCTATCGTTTTTTGAGGAGTGTTATGACTTTCTAATATAGCAATTAAAGCAGTGCCAATAATCCCTTTATCTTTATTGTTTAATGCAATTTCAATAGGTCTAATATTTATATGGGTTCGCCAAGAATAATCCTTTAAAGAGTCTATGGTTATTTCTGCAAAACTATTTTCATCCCTGACCTTTTCATGGCTCATAGTTTGCATATGTATCTTGAATGGTGGATTAGGAATTATACTTTCGACGGATTTAATAAAATCATCTTCTGTTAATTTAGCCCATGGATTTCTTTCTTTTCTTAAAATGAGTTTGGTTGTTGTACCTGGTGTTTGCCTATTCCCTTCTTTAATCCAAAAAATACTTTCTTGACCTTCTACTGTGATATTTAGAGGATCATCCGATTTGTATGTCCCACATAAATGTCTAGTATCTACAACTACTGTATCCGCAACCATAAAACACGATAATATCCCAATACCAAACCTTGACCTTGGGGTAAAATCAGCATTTGATTCTGATTTTAAATTATAAAAATCTGTGGATTTGTAAAATGAAGAACCTACTTTAGAATAGTAATTATCTATGATATATTGATTCATTCCTGTTCCGTTGTCGTCAACTACAAGAATTGTTTCACCATTTTCAGAATAGTATTTGACGAAAATTTCTGGAATATATAGGTTCCCCCATTGTTTCTCCTGCGCCTGTCTGAGTAAGCAAGCATCAATAGAATTTTGTAATAATTCTCTAAGAGCAACCTCTGGATTACCATATAATTTAGTTCCCATTAAAAGGTCTATGACTTGTTTCTTACTTAGGCTAAACTTCGTATCATGGTATCTGTAAATAGGATTCCCTTTAATGTTTTTTTTAGTTCTTATTTTTTCTCGATTAATTTTGTAAGGGATCTTTATTGTAATATTCCTTGTTTTATTGAATTCATTTAATGTTGAAAGTATATTATTACAAACACTTAATTCACGATCAATTAAATCGCAAAATTCATAAATAGATGCTTCGATTGCTGGATGAGTACATGTTGCATTAAACAGAATATTTTCGGGATTAATATCCCAAGCTTGTACTGATCTGTGTTTGTTCCACTCACTAACGGAAATAGGGTTTCTTACATGAAGATGAGAATATAGAATAGCAGGCGTTCTTTTTGCATCAAAATCAAGGATATCTGCTAACCTAAGAATGACTCCAATTAAAGGAAGGCAGATAAATGTTTCCGAAGCACATAAAAGGTTTTTATCTAATTCCAACAAAGAAAGAGCATCTTCATTATGGCTATAGCAAATTTGCGCTAGTTCACTGGTTAAATCAACATCTCTAAAAAGGATTTTCCCTTCCCAATCCTTAGCAATAATCTCTCTTGCTCTTTCTGCATGTGTTTGACGGATAAATTCTGTTATTTCATACGCTTTAATAATTTCTGCGGAAGAATATTTTTGCTGTTTAATGAGTTCATTGATGATTTCTTGTTGTTCAGGCCTCGCAGAATAAAAACGTTTAAATTCTTTGTATTTCTTTTCTTCTTGCTCATCCACAAATTGAGGACTTTCATCCCAATTTTTTTTCCAAGCCAAAATATCTTTTTCATCTGGTGCCATGCCTATATCATGAAAAAATGCAGTTAAGATTAAAAGCATTAATTCTGGTGTTGATAATTTTTTTATTATCGGCTCGGTAATGATTCGTTCCATTAAGTATAACACTCTGAACAAATGCTCACTATCATGAAGGGTAAATTCTCCCATGTGTCTAATGACCGTTTTTGTTCGATATACTGTATAAGGAATTGCTGTTTCTACTAAAGCAGTTACTTCGGTGTCCTTTTCAGAACATTTTTCTTTTAAAGTATTGTATATAAGACTTTTTTGAAGTCTTGGTAAAAACTCGTCTTTATAATCGTCCATAATTAATTTGCTTGTGATATTTCACTTATTTCTTCTCCCATCATCATTTCATAATGTTCTTTGCCGATAGCTTTAAAAATCTCCTTGAAAATATCAAATAAAACTTGAGGCTGCTCATTTATGATTTTGCCATAGTAAATACTATCATGTGGTGAAACTCTATGGCTTTCATCGTTAATTGTTGATATGAAAGCACACTTTAAATAAAAGGTAGGATTTCCCATATTTTCATTGAGTACAGCTCCCCAAGAATCACGTCCTAATCCAATAAAACTTACATAAGAATCAATTATTCGTCTCATCAAATTTGATATTGTGATATTTTGAGATTTATCGATAGGCATATCTTGTTTCGTAGTCTGTAATGTTTTCCACATCAAAGTATAGTCATCTGAAATGGTTTTATCATAACTACCAATTATCTCAGTTTTGTTATTTGTCTTTGTTATTCTATAATGCCACCAATCTGTGCATATTGGTCGATGCCCAAGTGCTACTTCTTTATAAAAATATAAATTATGAGTTAAGATAAACACCTGTTCTATAGAACTATTTTTAAAAGACATTTTATTGATTTTTGAATCACCTGCTTTTCGCCAAATTAACTGATGAATTAAAGTTGAAACAATGAATAAAACTTGACTATCTAAACTTGAAACCGGATCATCTATTACAATGATTTTTTTCCTTGTGACATTATTTTCAATATCATCAGTACCGATACATAACTGATAAAAATAGAGAAAGGATATAAAATTTTTCTCTCCTTCACTTAGACTTTTAAATATAGGTTTATTACTTGTGGAACCATTTCTTTTTAAAAAGTAATGGGATATGTTGTTGATTTTTTCTTTCTCTGCAATTTCAAAACCTGCGAGACCTGCATTTTTAAGAATGATATTAATATTGTCAACAGCATCTTTTGTATTTACTGTTTGGGTTCTCCAACTTTCAATTTTCTGTTTCGATTCTGTTACTTTTTCTCTCGCCTTTTCTATTAGGAAAGTTGCTAATGTTTCTATTTTTGTATATTTACTATTTCGTTTTTCATAATCTCGAATTTGCACTTCAGATTTCGAAGACATATAGATCCAAATATTTTTCATTAATTCTTTTTGTCGAACATCTAGTTGCGCAAAATCATTATTGTTTTGATTTATCATTTTAATAATATTAGACAACTTCGTTTTAATTAATAATAGAGAAACTATTTCTTTCCTTTCATTAGGGGTTAGAATCTTTCTCTCAATTATACTAATATTTTGAGCAAAAATAGTTTGTAAATCAATATAAAGACTTGATACAATATTGCTAGGATTATAAGTGCTCTGGATTCTAGCTATACTATCTAAGAATTCGCTTGTATATTGACTATACTGTTGTTTTAGCATTTTCAGCTCATCGATCTTTTGCTTATATGAAGTGTCAAAATATAGATCAAATTGTTTTTTTAGCTCTTTTGAAATCGTTTTTTGTTGACAAAAAGGGCATTTGCCATTTGTTTTATAAAGATATTCAACACCTGTTTCCACCCAGTTTCTTGCGCCAAGAGACGTTATCATTTCTGCAATATCTACATCTTCATTCCCAACAATAATTTGCGATAATAATCTTGATAATTTTTCTTCTACTATTCTTATTTCTTTATATTTTTTGCTATCAATATTTTCTTTTACTTCAGACAACTCTTTTTCATAAAGATGTTTATATTGTTCATATAAAGATTCAATAGTGGGTATATCTGTAATCCCATTTTGCAACAACCTCTTAATTTCATTTAAATGGTTTTCTTTATTACGAGCATATTTAATATCTAATTTGGAAAAAGAATCAAATGCACGTCTTTCCTCAAAACAAGTATTACGCAAATGATTCTCCTTATCAATTTTGTCTCTTTTTATAGCTTCGATAATTTCAGCTTTATTTTTACTATATTCCTCATGATTTTTGACATTCTTTTCTTCGTTTGATATTAATGTATCTATTGTATCATTTGTTTGATTTAATGAAAAAATTCCTTTTTGAGTTTCTCTATTTTTGAAATTATCCTCTACGAATTTATCATCAAATACTAAAATTTGATGTTGGTCTTTAGCATAACCATTCTGAGAACAATTTTTAAATTCTTCTTTTTTGCTTGAATCCTCTAAACCTATATTATATAGATATCTTGCAATAGTTGATTTACCTGTACCATTATAGCCAAAGAAGAAATTGACTTTCTTTAAATCGTTTATTTCAACCCCTGTGAGGTCATAAGTTGCTATATCTTTTATGTTTAGCGATTCTATCATGTTGATGTCATTTTATTTTTCATTTCCACAAGCATTTTCTTATATCCTCATTCAATACTTTGATAATAGTTGATAATATTTTAAACAATAATTGCGATTCATTCGTGCACTAGCGAGAGTCAGTTACTTCATTTTTCACCAACGTTTCAGTATGCCAACTGTCTGAACGCTTCTTCTCCATAGGTACGATCTTCAATCTGGTCAACTCCGTTCATCAAATCATTGAGGCGATTTACAAATGTAATGATTATAATTTAACTAATCAATAGAATTGTTATTTAGTTTTATGAACTGTATCCATGCTACATTCGAACGGACAAAAGTTATTCTCTGACAATCGGTTATTATTGTGCAGTTTCCTCTCACCCAACGGTTATGAAGACATAAGTGAGAAATAATTGAGGTTAGGCGGAAAAAAATCTGGTACAATATGAATCTAAATTTCATCAACTCAATCTTGGTCTTTGTTTCTTCTTTTTCTTCTTGCGTTTTTGTGCTTGTAATTTCTCTGCTAGTGTTACATCGTAACCGTTGCTATCTCCCTTTGAAAAAATAGATAACAGAGAATCACCACTACTATTATTTTGCTGATTGTTAGAGTAGTTTTTTTCTTGTTTGCTATCAAGATTGGAAGAAATCATGTTTTCTTTTTCACTGGATTTGAATACTTCTTTTTTGTTTTCGCAAGTAAGGTTTTGGTTCTGTAATTCAAGTTGTTCGGAGATAGAACCGTTCTTCATAGTATTGACATATTCAAATGATTCAGATAATTGGCGGTTGTAGTTAAATAATCTATCAAATCCCTGTTCTGATTGTTGGAAGAGATTAACACGTTCAAAACCACCTGTTACCGTTCCTTTTTGGGTATTCTTGTGGTTGGTTAGCGGTGATAGCTTCTTCTTATTCGCTTGATCTTTCCGGCTCACAATCAAATGACAGTGCATATTCAGTTCGTTGTCAGAACGGTTACGGTCAAAATGAATCTTACCGTAAAACTTTATATCCGAAGCGGATAGTTCTTTGTTGAAGTTCTTGGCATATTCAGGCATAAACACTTCACGGATATAGCGTTTCATTGCTTTGGCTTGTTCCTGTTCTGTGTTACCCATTGCCCGAAGTTCGTTTTCCGATGGGCTGACATGAATAGCATAAAACTTAGCATCTGTTTTCAGGAGTTGCCCTATATTTGTATCTATATCCTTTATCACCTTTGACTTATAGATATTATCATCTGTCAGACTGAAAAAACCTTCGGTATAGACGCCTGCTTTCATGCGTTCCAAATCTTCATGCTCTAAATAATTAGCTAGCTGTCGGCTGCTCCCTGAATTATTATATGTTCCATTTGATGGTGGAGCAAAGTCTATATGCATGACTCTATGTATTTATTAGGTTGTTGATTTCCGTTTTTAAGTTCTCTTTCCTTTTGCTATCCATCACACCACATGCGGATAGTTCCGAATAGAGTTGTATCAGGTGCAGTAACTTTTTATAGTCCCGTTGATGTATCTGGTAGAGTGTATTTATCTGTTTGGATTGGTTGTTTATCACATCGGCATGATTACAGAACTGTTCACTTAACTTTTTGAGTACGGCTGTGTGTTTCTCCTGACCGGCTTCCAGTTGAGAGATAATAAGAGTTTCTAAAGTTTTGCCGATAACATCAAAACGCAAAGCAATAGAATTTGTAGCCCGTATCATGGGATTCAGTTGTTCTTCCTCGTAATGACGAATGAAGCGGATAATATCATCCTGTCTTTTATTTATTTTCGCCAGTTCCGATTTTACGGATTCTGGGGCTTCGGATGGGTTGATATGTGCCTTATCTATATACCCGAACGCTAACTTTACAACTTCACTCTTTTTCAGTGAATAGCGTTTACATATTTTCTCTACCAAAGCTGCCGTCTCCTTGTCAATGGAAATGGTAGTGAATATCGTTTTTCGACTGCTGTTTGGCATGGTAATTACTTTTTTATAGAAATATGAATAGATAAATACCTGATAATAAGCATTACAAAGAAAATATTTATTACAGGTGTCATTACAGCGTGTTCTTGTAACACGCTAAAGCCGAAGGCTTTGCCCCGCAGGGCAAGAGGGAAGAACAGGACTTGTCCAGTTCCCTCTTGCTCGATTTAGCGAAACGGGCTGAACCGATAGGTTAAGCAGTTTCTGCTAAATCGGGGTGGCAACACAAAGGAATAGCCTAAATACATACTTCTTTCCTCTGCTACGTTTTGCTATCAAGGTTGATTTGCCAACTGATTGGCTTTTTCAAACCGTTTGTAGGTTTGAGAATCGGCACGTTCACGAACAAAAGCTCGAATATCTACAGCCCGATAATAGGTTTTCCTTCCGATAGTGAAATAAGGAAGTTGTTTATTTACTCTGTAGCGTTGAAGAGTTCGGAAAGATACTTTCAGGAGAAAAGCTAAATCCTGATTATCGAGAATCTTCTCATTATCATCTAGTACTGTATCAGTATTGATAAGAGATTTCAAATCTTGTCCGATTTCGGTGAGCTTTTTGGATAGCTTTTCCATCCACTTCTCGAAGTTTTCATTGTCTATATACATTTTGCTTCATTTTTTAGTTCAACATTATTATTTTCAACCGATTGATGAAGCAAAGTTCGGCAAACGGACGCAAACAAGTTAGGGGAGTAGATATACTACACCCCTAAAAATAGTTGGTAAATGACTGATTTACAGATAACCTTTATTTTTACTTTCTTTGGTAATAGCTTTACGAAGCGTATCTAAAAATTCGGTTACTTTGGATGGTTTACGGCTAATAACGCTTTCATGCTTCTTATGAATATCGCCCAGCTTGATATTAAAGAGATGTTCAAATGCTCTTCCGATTTCTGTAAGTGGCGATTCTGCTCCAGTATGGGTAACTATTCTTTTAGATAGGAATAATCCGCTTACTATCTCCATTATTTCTACAAGATAGGTTTCAGTTGTAAGGTAAAGCGGAGAAATAGACGTTCTCTCTTTCTGTTGTTGAAATGGTTCAGGATGTTTGATTCTTAGGTCTAACAGGTTTAATTCAGCATTGATAATTGCTAACGTTTTTTGCAAGAACATCTTTTTAAGCGCATTTTTCCCCCTGCCCGTAAAGAGATGATGTTTCCAGTGAAGCTAACTCAATATGGGTAGCTGTAAGAATCCGATAAATAGAAGAATAATCATTTCCATTACTCACGGCTCTAATCTGTTTAATAAATTCACCATAGGCATTTTGCATTTCTTCGTTAGTAATTTCCTGTGAGGTTTCGGTCAAAAGTCCGAATATCCTCATTTGTAATAAATCATTCATAAACAGTTGAGTTTTATTTGTTAATATTGAATAGAACTTTACTGTACAGTATGATTTTGATTTGCTTTATATCTTCCCCAGAATTTATAATGTGTCAGAGAAGTTAGTGAAATCACTTTCGCTATGAACTTATTTCTTAATGCCCAATGCTGTATACGATATAAAACCAATAAAAGAGTGAATAATATTATATTGGAAACCAAAAATCTGATTATCCAATATACATTTGGCAGCAAGTCGTGGAATAGAAATGTACATACGGTTGATGTCAAAACGATAATAACGAGCCATAAACCATGTGTTGTTTCTATTGCTTGTAAAGGACAGTAATTCATACACTTCATGCAACTTTCACACTTCAAACTCCAAAATGGACGGGCGTTAATCATTCTGATTGCTTGGACGGGGCATTGCCTGATACAAAGACTACAATTATTGCATTTACTTGATGCATAATAGGATTTTGCCAAAAAGAATCTGCCAACGACATAGTATGCCAAAGCAATGGGAGATATTAATAAATCCTGAATTATATCTCTGTTAGAAGCAAAGTCTGTTTTTCCCAAATATAATTTTCCGAAATGACTTTGTATGCGATGGTAATTCTTTTCATAAATAAACCTGATAGCTTCTTTACGGGGTGCAGGGTGTATTGATAGCCAATTGGATGGCATATCAAAAGGTATTCGTCCGATGATGTTATATCCCTTTTTCTTTAGGATGAATGAGGATAGAAAGAACGCGATACCCGTTAATCCCGGAGTAATCATATTGCCTATTTTCATTCCTGCTCTAGTGTTCATCAGTACTACTTGATTATTCCCTTTTTGAAAACTACGAATAAAATCTAATGTAATTTTCGGATAGTTGAATCCATGTATAGGAGATATGATAATAATCAGAGATTCAGAATCTATTTCTTTCAAATACAGATCATTTTTTGAAGCAATATCAAAAATCCGGCAATATGTATTGTTTTCCAAAGCACACTTTGAGAACCATGAAGCTATCATTCTGGCATTTCCTGTCCCTGAAAAATAGAATATTATTACTTTCTCATTTTTCTTCATATTGCCTACAGTCTTATTAATATGTAAATATAGGCATCTCTCTATTGCTGCATTTTACATTTCTTGCTAACTTTATGGCAATATTATAAATGTATGAGTAATTTGGAAAAAAGTACAGAAGACTATTTATCAAGAATAAACTCTGTAATTCTCTATATAGAGAAAAACTTAGATAAGGTGTTGGATCTTGACACTATATCACGGCATGCAAATTTTTCTCCTTTTCATTTCCATCGAATATTCACAGCTTTGATAGGGGAAACCCCTGCTGATTTTATATTAAGGCTACGAATAGAGAAGGCAGCAAAGCTACTTCAAGAAGATACAAATATACTGATTGTAGAAATAGCCTATAGATGTGGCTTTACCAATCAAACAACTTTTAGCCGAGCATTTAGAAAATACTTTAGTATGACTGCTCATGAGTTCCGAAAGCAAGAAAAGGCAGTGTTCACCAGTAATAAACAATTCTACAATTCTTTAGGAGAGTTGGTTGAGAGAACAGATAATACTATAAATCATAAACAAGCTGATTACTTTGTTCTTGAAAAGATTTCTTTCATTCAGAATGCAAACATTCAAATAAAATGGATGCCCAATTTCCATATTGCCTATTTGTCTTATATTGGTGACTTCTATGAAGTTGATAAGACTTATACTACCTTGTTTGAATGGACAAAACAGAATCAATTATTGGACATCCCTAATAGCAAGTTTTTTACTATCTATCACGATGACCCAGCCGTTACCAAATTAGAGAAGAACCGACAAAGTATTGGTATTACTATTCCGAGCAATATTAAGGTAGAAGGGAAAATTGGAAAGCTAACGATTTCCGAGGGAAAATATTTAGTCGGCTATTTTGAGTTGTTTGATACAGAATATGATAAAGCATGGAATACCATGTATTTAACCGTAATAGAAAAAGGTTGTAGAATGAGAGATGCTTATCTTTATGAAATGTATGAAGCAAAAGATAATGACCTATTTTCTCAACCTTATAAAGTTTTTATGTGTCTTCCAATAGAATAACTTAATATAGTTATAGTCAAAAGCAGACGGTATATACCACTTCCAGACAGTTTTAAAAACAACTCTTGATTCTTCTTTCATTTGCCGATGAAAATAGAATCAATACGTTTTATAAACCATTTAAAATTAAAAGTATGGAAGTAGTAACCATTGAAAAGAGAACCTTTTCGTATGTCTGCGAACGGTTCACCGAGTTTGCCAAACGGATAGAAAATTTGTGCAGCACTCATACCCAGAAAGTAGAAAACTGGCTGGATAGTCAGGAAGTTTGCCTGTTGTTGGGCTTTAGCAAACGAACGCTGCAATATTACCGAAGTAGCGGACGGCTGGCTTATTCTCAAATCGGTAGCAAGATTTATTATAAGTCTTCTGATATTGAAAGAATTATTGCGGGCAGCGAAACACAAAATCAATCACCCAAACAAATTATGCCTTATGAGAAGAACTAAAGAAGATTACCCGTTCTTCAACCTGTTTTCCATTGTCGGCACATGGGAAAGCGTTAATCTGAATCCTACGATAATCATTTATCGGAGCGATAAAGAGTACCTTCTTTCTATTATATATATATCGGAAACCACCAAACAGGCTTCGCCCGCTACTTATGAGATACAGCAAGATGGTAGCCAGTATTTTATTGCCATTGTATCCAAACGGCTCTATATAGATTATGATCCGGCAAAAGATGTACTTAGCATTTCATCGCTGGGTGACTATCTGCGTAACTAACCAGCTATCTAGCAATCTTGAAATCAATATTTCAATAAAACAATCTTTCAATCATGGAATTAATCAATAAAGATACACCGCAAGTCAAAGAATTTATTTGTTCGCTTGATTCAATGCTGAACGGTATTGAATCCATAGTCAAGCACTATAAACCCCACCTGAATGGAGAACGTTTTCTTTCTAACCATGAAGTTTCCAAGAAACTGAATGTCAGTTTGCGAACCCTGCAAGAGTGGAGAGATACAGGAGTAATCCCTTTTATCCAGATAAAAGGCAAAATCATCTATCGCCAAAGTGATATTGATAAGCTACTCCAAAAGCACTACTTTGAAAGCTGGAAAGAATAACTAGCCAAGAGAGTATGATTTCCACTATCTTAAAAAGAAATCTCTTTTATTGAGGTGGAAATTATACCTTTGCATTCCAAATAATTGCAATTATGAAGTTTGTAATAGAATCCGGCACACCTGCTGACATTGATGAATTAGAAAAGTTGTATGATGATCTGAATGATTATCTATCAGCTACTACCAATTATCCCGGATGGATAAAAGGTATTTATCCTGTTCGTGAAAATGCGGTTGCTGGCATAGAAAATGATACTCTTTTTGTTGTCAGGTATTGCGGAAAAATAGCTGGCTCTATTATCTTAGACCATCATCCCGATGAAGCCTATAATAATGTAAAGTGGAAAGTTGATGTAGACTACAGTCGTATTTTAGTGATACGCACTTTTGTAGTACATCCCTCATTCTTGAAAATGGGTATCGGTCGTGCTTTGATGGACTATTCGTTTGAACTGGCTCAACAATCAGGCATAAAATCTATCCGTTTGGACGTGTATGAAAATAATCTTCCGGCAATCTCCCTCTATGAGAAATGCGGTTTTGAATACATTGATACCGTAGATTTAGGCTTTGGAAACTACGGACTGGACTGGTTCAAACTGTATGAGAAACTTGTTTAAACGCTATTCAAGTGAAAGACGTTTTCCTCATGCTAGCCCCGAAAACATTGTTTTTTGGAATTTAATTTGAATCATTGACTTTTCCAGTGAAGTATTTAGTCTGTGCAAGTCTTTAGATGAAAATACGCTCGAAATGTAATGAGAGGAAGATTTTCATCTAAACCGAAGGCTCGGACTTGAACAGGCTAAATACGGAACTTACCTTTGTCAATGTTTCATGTTAAGTTTTGAAAAACTTACAATAAAAGAAAAGGATTGAGAAAATGAAATTCATTCTTCCCAATCCTTTTTCTATATTGACTACTACCTTATTTATATAGCCAATTCCGACAAACAGCTATTTACTTTTTGCATATCCTTGAAAATATTCTGATCGAGTACCCGTGCATAATGTTTTGTTACGCTTGTATCTGCGTGTCCCAACATCTTAGCTACATTCTCCATACTCACGCCATTTGCAAGGCATATAGAGGTGGCATAGGAATGTCTGGCGGTATGAGTGCTTAGATTTTTGTGAATTCCGCACACATCGGCAATTTCTTTCAGGTAACTGTTCATGCGCTGATTACATAATACTGGCAATAGCTTTCCGGTACATTCTGCCACATTTTTGTACTTTTCCAATATAGAAGCTGCCACAGGTAGCACAGGAATATTACACATGATCTTTGTCTTTTGGCGGTTTTTCCTTATCCAAAGTTCTCCTTTGTTGTCTTTTACCAAGTGTTCAGGTGATAAATCTTTCACATCGCTGAATGCCAAACCTGTAAAAACGCAAAAAATGAAAACATCCCGTACCTGTTCTACTCGTTTAATGGTGAATTCTTTAGCAAGAATTATTTTAATCTCGTCCATCGTCAGAAATTCAGGATCGGTTTCTTCCAGTTTGAAGCGATAGTAAGCGAATGGATCTTTCTTTATCCAATCGTTTTCCAAAGCAATACGGATAATCTTTTTCAAGTTCTTCAATCGGGTGATAGCGGAGTTCTGAGCACAACCTTTTTCAATCTTCAAGAAAGCGTCAAACTTAGAAATGAAATTAGCTTCTAAGTTGTTGAGGGGAATATCCGATAGCTGATATTCTTTCTTAATGAATTCCTCTAAATATCGGGTAGTGGTTTCATATCGCTGGACGGTCTTACTAACGAAGTCTTTACCGATCAGCTTACGGCTTTGTTCGTTATGCTCCCTGAATACCTGCAATAGCGTCTTACTATCTTCGTCCACACCATAATATAACTTTCTCATAAGATCGACTGTAATAGTCTTACCTGCTGATTCCAGTTCTCTATAAATTTGGTGAATGCGAGAGCGTGTGATTTCCAAGTAGTGGTTCAGTTCCACCGACATACGATCTTTTCCTTTGGAGTTTTCTTTTGCCTGATTCCATCGATTTACAGGACAGCTTCTTTTTACTAAAACATCTACCATACAGCCGTTTACAGTGATTCTCATGCACACGGGTGCTTCTCCATTCTTTAATAATCTGGCTTTCTTGATAAAGAATAGCACATTGAAGGTTTTTCTAGCCATTTTTACATCGTTTTTAGAGTTACAAAACTATGTATTCTCTTCCAAAGTACGACTATGCAAAATGCTATGAATCAGTGAGAAAGATGCTAAATCGTGGGGCTTTTTTCAGTCCGATTTATGTACCACGATTTGCGCACCAACAATATGCTTGAAACGGCTATTTTTTGCTACTTGCCAGAAAAAAGAAATCCCTGATAATATCTGATTATCAGGGATTTGCTTGATTTTTCTTTTGTTTTCAGTGATCCGCCTGGGGCTCGAACCCAGGACCCCAACATTAAAAGTGTTGTGCTCTACCTGCTGAGCTAGCGAATCAAACCTTTATTGCTGTTAAGCGGGTGCAAAGATAGGTACTTTTATTTAATTTGCAAGGAATATGAGGAAAAAAGTTTGCATTATTTTTCTTCTATACCTTCTACTGGTTGATCCTCAGTGGTTTCTGTCTTATAAATATTTTCTTGATTAATGATGTATCGTTGATAATAGGAGAGCATTAGAGTGGTCAGCGGCAAAGCTATAATCATACCCAACATTCCCATTAACGATCCCCAAATAGATAGAGAGAGCAGGATGATGGCTGGGTTCAAACCGGTAATCTTTCCCATGATGCGAGGAACGAGATAGCCATCTTGTATGATTTGTACCACTATGAATACAGCGGCAGCCGAAGCTATGATGATCCAGAAATTATCACCGGTATCCGCAGCTTTCAGAATGGCAAGCATGATGGTGGGGACAAAACCAATGATTTGTAGGTAGGGCACCATATTCAGTGCACCGATGAATAATCCCAAACCAATGGCTAGCGGGAAATCAATAATCAGAAAGCCGATACTGAATAGAATGCCTACGCACAAAGCTACTAATGCCTGTCCGCGGAAATATCTGTTCATGCCGTCTTTTACATCATTCAGTATGCCGGTTACTGTTTTACGGTATTTCTTTGGCATCAGGTGTGCCCAGCCTTCGGAAATGCTTTCGTAGTCAAGCAAAATAAACACTATATATAATAGGATAAGGAAGACGGTAAAGAACCCGAATAAGAGGTTGATAGACTCCGATATTAGCGACCATAACTTAGGAACGGTTACTTTAAGGGCATCCAGTATATTCTCCTGGCTGAACATTTGCTCTAAGATGTGAAGGTCGATATTCTGCCGGATAAATTCGGAGAGGGTAGTGGGGACATTGCTTGCTGTATGAGTGGTACTGAAGTATTCTATCAATAAATCCTTTACCCGCAGGAATTCCTGAATCATGGGCGGCACAAGCAGATAGAACGCAACGCTTCCTATAACAGTGAGAGTAAGCAAGGCGCAAAAGATAGATATTATTCTGTTTTTTAGCCGTAGCTTATGCTGGAAGAAGCTTACTAATGGGTATATCAGATAAGCAATAAGCCAGGCAAGGAAGAACGGAAGCAATACGCCGCTCAATCGCTTCAGGAGCATTAATACCCCAATGATGATAGCACCGAGAATGACAGCACGGATAAAGCTGTCGAATGTAATTTTCTTACGCTCCATAAGGCTTTTGCTTTTTTATAGTTTATTCACCGGCGGCAGTCCGGTCTCCCTTTATTGCCCGCAGATAACATTCCCGACAGAGGGGTTCGTATTCAGCTGTTTCTCCCAAGAGGACTTGTTTGTCGTTCTTGACAGTGCGGTGTGAGAAGGAGGCTAATTGTCCGCACTTCACACAAATAGCGTGGACCTTGGATACTTCATCGGCAATGGCACAAAGTCCGGGCATAGGGCCGAAGGGAAAACCGCGGAAGTCCATATCCAGACCTGCTACAATAACACGTATGCCATTATTGGCAAGTTCATTACATACATCAATCAGACCATTATCAAAGAATTGTGCTTCGTCGATACCTACTACATCGATTTCTGAAGTGAACAGCAGGATACTTGCCGATGAATCAATCGGTGTAGAGGCAATGGAATGGCTGTCGTGAGATACGACCTCTTCTTCCGAATAGCGTGTGTCAATGGCAGGTTTGAATATTTCTACACGCTGTTTGGCGAATTTAGCGCGCTTCAGACGGCGGATCAGTTCTTCTGTCTTACCGGAGAACATTGAGCCGCATATAACTTCAATTCTCCCTCTACGATTGGTTTCCTGTATATGGTCTTCCGAGAATAATACCATTGTTTTAAAATGTTTATTTTAGCCGCAAAAATAACACTTTTAATGGCTTTCCGATATTTTTTCATTATTTATTTCTACATTTGCGGCATTAACATTTGTGATGCGAAAGGAAATGCAGACATTATTGGACGACATAGAACTGGATATTCAGGAACTGAAATATTTAATGCAAGTTCTTGCAACAGACGCCAACCCTACATTGAAGGTAGTAGCTAAACGGAATATACAGCAGATGCGTGCACGACTGGATGCTTTGCAGAAACTGCTGGACGAAACTTCCGTAGAGGTAGTTGGCATTCCTGAAGCTCCTGTCGCTCCAGTGGTTATTCCTGAACCGGCCGCTGTTCCTGAATCGGTTAAGCCGGCTCCTGTAGAACCGGTCGTTGGTGAAATCACTAAGCCGGTAGAGATCGTATCTCCCAAGCCAGAGTCTAAACCCAAATCCGAGCCTGAACCGTCCGCAATAATATCTTCTGCATCGCCTATTTTAGCAGAACGGATAAAACCAGCTACTGATCTGCGGCATGCCATCAGTCTGAATGACTCATTCCGATTTGCCCGTGAGATTTTTGGTGGTGATACTGCCCGTATGAATGAAGTTATACGTCAGTTGGGTGTTGCTCCTTCATTGGAAAAGGCATTGGAACTCTTTTCTTCTACCGTTAATCCTGATGAAGAGAATGAAACGGTGATTGATTTTATAGAACTTCTTAAGAAATATTTCAGCTAAAGCAGTTACGGATATGGGAAAACTTTATGTAGTGCCTACTCCGGTAGGTAATTTGGAAGATATGACATTCCGGGCTATTCGTATTCTGAAAGAGGCGGATTTGATTCTTGCCGAAGATACACGCACTTCCGGAATTTTACTGAAGCATTTTGAAATAAAGAACGCAATGCAATCCCATCATAAGTTTAATGAACATAAAATGGTGGAAAGTGTTGTTAATAGAATAAAGGCAGGTGAAACTGTTGCGTTAATATCGGACGCAGGCACACCGGGAATTTCCGATCCTGGCTTTTTGGTAGTGCGTGAGTGTGTTCGTAACGGTATTGAAGTACAATGTTTGCCGGGGGCTACAGCTCTTGTGCCAGCTTTGGTTGCTTCGGGCTTGCCGAATGAAAAATTCTGTTTCGAAGGTTTTCTTCCGCAGAAGAAAGGACGCATGACGCGTCTGAAGATATTGGCAGAGGAACGCCGTACCATGGTGTTTTATGAGTCTCCCCACCGTCTGGTGAAAGCGTTAACTCAGTTTGCAGAGCATTTCGGTGCGGAACGTCAGGCATCTGTATCCCGGGAGATCTCGAAGATGCACGAAGAAACAGTGCGTGGCAGTCTGACTGAATTGATTGAGCATTTCACAGCCAATGACCCGCGTGGAGAAATAGTAATAGTAGTAGCAGGAATAGACGATTAAATAACTTCATTAACCAACGTAAAACAAAAGCGTATGAAAAAGTTAGCAGTTTTAATTGTATGTGCGGCCGTTATGGCATCGTGCGACGGCTTGTCAGGTGGAAGTAAAGACCAACTGAAAGCTGAAAATGATTCTCTTTTGATGGAACTTACTCAGCGTAATGCTGAACTGGATGAAATGATGGGTACTTTCAATGATATCTCTGAAGGCTTCCGCCAAATCAATGCCGCCGAAAGCCGCGTAGACTTGCAGCGTGGTGCGGTTTCAGAAGGTTCTTTATCAGCTAAGCAGCAAATAGCCACTGATATTGAATTTATCCAGAAACAAATGCAAGAAAACAAAGAGCAGATCGCTAAACTGGAAGCTATGCTGAAAAGTAGCAAGAATAACTCTACCCAGTTGAAGAAAGCTGTAGAATCTCTGACTCAGGAATTGGTAGCCAAAACCCAGCGTATCGAGGAATTGCAGGCTGAACTTGCCTCTAAGAATATTCGTATTCAGGAACTGGATGCAGCTGTGACTGGCTTGTCAACTGACAAAGAAGTGCTTACTGCCGAAAATGAAGCGAAAGCCAAAACCGTAGCTGAGCAAGATAAGGCACTGAACACAGCTTGGTTTGTTTTCGGAACAAAGAAAGAACTGAAGGATCAGAATATTCTGACAAATACCGGTCTCTTCCAGAAAAAGCAAGTGCTTAAGGATGGTGACATCAATAAGGATTACTTTACTCAGGTTGATATTCGTACAACGAAAGAAATTAAGTTGTATTCCAAGAGTGCAGATGTCTTGACTACTCATCCGGCAGGTTCTTATGCTTTGGAGAAAGATGATAAAGATCAGCTCGTTCTGAAGATTACGAATCCGAAAGATTTCTGGAACGTATCCAGATACCTGGTTATCCAAGTAAAATAACTTAATTAAATTATAAGAATGGCGGGGAAAGGTTATCCCTGCCATTTTCTTTTTATATGCAGTACAAGAATATTTTTTTCGACCTGGATGATACTCTCTGGGCCTTTTCTTTTAATGCCCGTGATACATTTGAGGAAATGTATCGCAAATATGAATATGATCGCTATTTTCGGTCTTTTGAACATTTCTATGAACTCTATGAGAGGCGTAATATCGAATTGTGGGCAGAATATGCAGATGGAAAAGTGACAAAAGAAGAATTGAATCGTCAACGTTTTCTCTATCCGCTGGAGGCAGTAGGAGAGGGGGATACGGCTTTAGCGAAAGCTTTTTCTGATGACTTTTTTGCGGTTATTCCTACAAAAAGTAGATTGATGCCCCATGCGCAGGAAGTGCTGGAATATTTGGCACCTAAATATAATCTTTATATCCTTTCCAATGGATTTCAGGAACTGCAATGTCACAAAATGCGTTCTGCCGGAATTGACCATTACTTCAAGAAAGTAGTTCTATCAGATGATATTGGTGTCCTAAAGCCATGGCCCGAGATTTTCCATTTTGCCATGTCGGCTACCCAGTCTGAACTGCGTGAGTCGTTGATGGTGGGTGACAGCTGGGAAAATGATATAAAGGGTGCTCAGGGAGTAGGCATACATCAGGTGTTCTATAATGTAACGGGACGTACCGAGTTACCATTTAAGCCTACTTATCAGATTACAGATTTGAAAGAGTTGCTCCAATTGTTGTGACATTGAGGGATTAGTTGTAATTTTGTCAGCGTAAACACATAATTTGCAGCTATGGATACTATTTTACCTTTCGCTTTGCTTTGTTTCACTTCTTTCTTTACGTTGACAAATCCTCTCGGGACTATGCCTGTCTTTCTGACTATGACCCATGGAATGACGGATAAGGAACGGCAGTCTGTAGTGTCTCGTGCTACATTAGTGGCTTTCATCACGATTATGGTCTTTACTTTTGCAGGTCAGTTCCTGTTCAAGTTCTTTGGGATCTCTACAAACGGATTTCGTATAGCAGGTGGTGTCATCATCTTTAAAATCGGTTTTGATATGTTGCAAGCACGTTATACACAAATGAAATTGAAAGATGAAGAGATTAAAACTTATGCCGATGACATCTCCGTCACTCCTTTAGGGATTCCGATGCTTTGCGGTCCCGGTGCCATAGCAAACGCCATTGTGTTGATGCAGGATGCCCACACTATCCAAATGAAAGGTGTATTAATTGGAATGATTGCTTTTATCTACTTGATTACATTTTTCATCTTGCGTGCCTCTACGCGACTGGTAAAAGTTTTAGGGGAAACGGGAAATAATGTGATGATGCGCCTGATGGGGCTTATTCTGATGGTAATTGCTGTGGAGTGTTTCGTGAGTGGGGTAAAGCCGATATTGGTGGATATTTTGAAAGAAGGAAGTTTAACTATATAATAGAAAGGATGAATTCTTGATTTCTCAAATGAATTCATCCTTTTTATTTGTACGGATATTTAGCGTTTTGGATTGTACAATACTTTTAGAGTATTTTTACCTTGCCTTAGGATATATAGTCCACTTTGAGACAATGGAATGGTTATTTGTGTTCCTTTTATGCTCGTTATCTTAACTCCCTGACTAGAAAATATATCAATATCTTCGCTGGAATTTTCACTTGTGATTTCTAAACCGGTATTTGTAGGAATGACCTTTAACCCTTTAGAAGATTCGGTTTGCCCAATACCTGTTTCTACATCTTTAATTGTGAAAACCAGTCTCAACTCACTGTTGGTAAACTGTTTCCAGGTGTCATCTTTACGGTAACTTCCTATAGCATAGTATTCTCCAACTGGTAAATCGGGATTCCCTGTGATAGTGATAGTGCTGGAAGTATTACTTGGTATTACAGTATAATCGCTAATGCGCGTGTATGGGAGTAACGCTCCGTTCTTACGTATATATATGGCAAAATCATCTTCATATTTTAGACCTTTATTTTCGATTTGTATTTTGAAAGATATATCTTTTCCTTCTACAGCTTCACCAATAAGTTCTGCAGGAGCAAGTTGATACAAATCGGAACTGTTCTCTATGCTGCTTAGTAGGACACTGTTAGCAGTAAGCTCTACACTATAACAGATACTTCTACCTTCCAGACCACGTAACATGCTTGGTGCTTTTTCACCTTCCTTTTGTGAGGCAAAATGAAGTTGATATTTGCCGTTAGGTACAGTAGATGGAATTGTGCCGCTGAATGTAATACTATTCCAACCACTTCCTACACCAATGTTGGAAATTGAAGTGGGTGTTGTAAGAAATGTGATGAACTCATCTCCTTGATATAGGGCTAATCCGATGACACCACTCATAGGAGTAGAAGTGTTCCATATTTTGGTAAACTTAGCACTGATACTTTCATTTCTTTCATATTGATTTTTTGTAATATCCATGCTTCCCTCTAATGTAAAGCCACTAATAACTTCTCCTGTTGTCTTCGGTTGTACAAGGAGCATAATATATTGCATATCATTATAGGCGCCACTTCCACTTCCTGTGCCACCTGATCCTGGATTCAGGGAGCTTAAGGAATAATATCCATTTGCATATCCGCTCCATCCCCAGTTAAAATGATACATGTCATTCTCATCACAGCCATCCAATACGAATGCATGACCTCCTTCGGTGCTTTGTCCACTGTATAGAACAGGGCGCCCGGCAATCAATTCTTTTTGAATCATATTTTTCCAGCGTCCTTCAGTATTATAATCACGTCCTTCAAAGTATATATTAGGATTATACCCGAAAAATTTTGTCAGGGCATTATGTTGTTTGAAGATACCGGCTCCGCTACCACCGGCTGCACTCAGGTTATAATCCATATCCATAGCTACACCACAGTGGAGCATCAATTCGGCTACAGCTTTCTTTTGTTCTTCAGTTGCTGCATTTGTATATTGAGGCAGCATCAGATCCCATTTATAGTTGGTCTCTTCAAAGTTTACGGAAAGTGATTTTTTTAAAGTTGCGGTTGTATAACTGTAACTTCCTGTTCCGTGTTTGGGATATTCATAATATTTCATTACCATGGCAAGTGCCGTAGCAGCACAGCCAGTAACAGTGAGTTCTCCTTTTTCTTCCGGACAATCCAGATTATAAGGATTTCCTTGGTCCCATTCTATTTTGTCCAATAGAGGTGTGACTACTGGAGGAATTACTCTTGTTGCCGAATTTTGAACTTCAGTTGGGTTCTTCACAGAATTGCCGTTTGTATTCATTCGTTTTATTTCAGCAGTATAGAAATCCAACCAATACCTAACGTTGGCAGGTAAATGTTCATAATTCAGATTTCCTTTATCTGAATATGCTAGTACTTCCCGTGCACAATCATCCCCTGAAATGATGACGAATCCACTATCATTCCCTGTATTGATGATATAATAAGCAGGATAAACCATAGTTCGTGTCTGTATGTTTTGTCCATTTGTCAGTCTTAACTCCTTTGTATCAATGTGTTTCATATTGACATGAGAACGTACAAATGTGCGGGCAACTTCTAATGCTTGCTGCGGAGTGCGCGGAGCTGCAAAAAGCCGTCCTGAACAGACCAGGAAAGCCAGAATAAGGATGATAATAGCTTTTTTCATATTTCAATCTTATTAATGATGAAAAGGCTATGCCATAAAAGTAGCATAGCCTTTTCTATACATAAAGTCAATTATTCAAAGAACAATTTATTTTTTGACCATGTAGCATTCTGCATATACAGCCCAATAGCCTGCATACTCTCCGGAGTCGAATACACCTACACCGATAATTCCGTTAGGATCAAAGTCAATCCTGTCGAATGTTTCATTCCAAGTACCTTCTAGGGATTTGGATAATGCTGCAGTAAGATCCATTGGACATACCCGTACTTCACCCACAAATCCAAAATTGTATTTTGCATAAGTCGGTCCTTGCACTAGAGAAAGTGTCTCGGAAGCTTTATTATAATCTACAGTCCAAGGTATGGTTGCATCATATCCCTTTCCATCTGTAAATCCATTGAAGACATAACTCTTTTCTAGGTTTGCTTCATCTCCGCCATCAGAGATTGTTACAGTAAAGCTAACTGCACTACCGTCTGTTGCTTTTACAGCATTAAATGTCCAAGTGCCCATCAGTTTGAAATATGGATTCTTATCCACATCTTTTAGTATAACATTGCATGTAGAGGTTGCTCCTGTCTGTGCACCTTCTACATTTTCAATAGTTACTTTCAGATTACGGTCATCATTCTCAGTCATACCATCATCTAATAAACGAATCTCGCAACCAAAAGTATCATTGGCATCAGTAGGAATATAAACGGTTGTAGTGGTAACAATATAATGTTCGTTTACAATGGCACTGCCATCTTCAACTTTAAATGTTACTTTAATCATTCCATTTCGTTCGCCCTCAATTGTTAGAGGAACTTTTACTATGCCGGCATTCTCATTGAACGTCACTTCTGATTGTGTAAATGAGACTGTCGTACTTGCACTGTTCATTGCTGGATCATCATCCGAACATCCGACAATAAAGATTGTCAATAAAGCCAATAAATATATATTCAAATATTTCATATTTCAAAAGTTAAGAATTCAACAAATTAATATCCGGGATTTTGTTGGCCTTTGATCTGCGGATTAACGTCTGTTTCCGATTTAGGAATGGGCCATACCATTCGGAAGTCATCAGCTGTTTTAGTTAAAGCTGTTGTATTGGTACCACCAGGCAATAAAACCAAAGCTGCGTCCTGAGTTGCATCTTCACGATTTACTCCTAATCCCCACCGTTTCAAATCTGTCAGACGAAAACCTTCGCCAACTAATTCTTTGTGACGTTCGTCTTGGATATCAGCTAATAAAGTGTTCGGGCTATTATAAGTAACATCTACATAATCTACAAGGCGACTAGCTCTTAGTAAGTTCAGATATTTTGCTCCGTTAACGATGTCGTTGTTACCTACATAGGCTTCAGCTGCAATCAGATACTGTTCTGAAATCCGGAAAGGCTTCGATTTATTAGTATAATGATTGTCAACGCTTACTACATTATAAATATCCGGATTACCAGGATATTTGTCGAATACGTAAATATCTCCTGTTGCACCGGTAGAGACTTTTAATGTGAAAGGAGCAAAATAAGCAGCAAAACGAATATCACGATCTTGTTCATAAAGGTCGATAAGCTTTTGTGAAGGAATGTAGTCCATTACTTGTGAAGAAGGATCATCCTTTTTATACTGTCCCCAGAAACTGGTTCCTGTGGCGCTTCCCAATTCATCTGCACTCATGTAAATTTGCCAGATTACTTCAGAACCAGTATCTTTTACCCACATATTACGGAAAGCTTCTCCTCCGTCTTCCGAGTTCAATAAAGGGTATTTCCCTGTATTGATCAGCGAAGTCGAGTTACTGATAGCTGTTGTATAATCTTTCATTTGCAATGCAACGCGTGCTTGAAATGCTGTTACTATATCTTGCGAAATATAGTTTAAAACGTTTTGTGCTTGAGTAACCGTTTTACTTGTATTTACAAGTTTCTTAGCCTCTGTCAAATCACTAAGGATTTGTTCATAGGTTGCTTTCAAAGAAGAACGTCCCGGATAAGCACTTGCATCTGATGTCGGAGAATAGACCAATTGCAGGGGTAAGCCTAAATCACTTTCTGCAGTTGCAGGGTTGTAAGCTTTGCAAAAATACCCCACTAATTGAAAGTAGTTATAAGCTCTTGTGAAATATGCTTCACCGGCATAAGCTGCAATAAGTTCTTTATTTGCATCACTCAAATCGGTGACAGTACCATCCAGCACTTTTTTGTAACCATCAATAAAGTAGTTACAACGTGCAATGTGTGCATAATGATTTTGCCATACACCTTCTACGTTGCCGTCTGAAGATTGGAAGTCCCAGCGATACTGATTACCATATGAATTGGAAAAACCAGCTGTGGCATGGAAATCATCGCATTGTAATTCAGGGGTTAATATGTATCCACCTGTCGTTATGGAACGATAGTAGGAATATATTCCGATACGTGCATTTGTAAAGTCGTTCATTGTTGCCAGGTATTGAGACTCTTCAACTGAGCTGTATGGGTATTTTTCCATATCGCAGGAAGAGAGACCTGTAACAAGCAATGTTGCTAATATGATATATATTTTCTTCATTGTTTTAATCTCTTTTGTAGTTAATGTTTAGAAAGTAAGTTCAAGGCCGAATGAGAATTGCTTTGTATTCGGATAGTTTCCTAATTGCATATTACTGTTGATCTCCGGATCAAATCCTTTGTATTTAGTAACAGTTAATAAATTACGTCCTACAAAGAATATTTTTGCATCTTCAATGAATCCAGTTTTTTTCATTATGCGTTGAGGCATAGTATAACTTACGGTTAAATTTTTCAGACGCATGAATGAAGCATTCTCCAGTAAATGAGAATCAAATTGCATAGGAGAGTCCGGAGTCGAGATATTGGTTATATCACCGGGCTTTTGCCACATAGTCAACATTTCAGTGGTTTGATTGCGGCTGTTGGCCATTTGTGGATTCTCTGTAAACCAGCGTTCGTTATTTACCATGTATTGCCCAAGCATAAATGAGAAATCAGCGCTGACCGTTATACCTTTCCAAGCGAGTCGAGTACCGAAACCACCTGACCATGGAGCATAGCGTTGCTTTCCTAAAAAGACAGCATCATCTGCGGAATAAGTTTTAGTTAAATTTCCATTCTTATCATACCACGTATTGTAACCATCTCGTGGATCGACACCTGCCCATCTGGTATAATAATATTCTCCGTATGGTTTGCCTACTTCAAGTTTCAGACCGGTATTTGCCAATACATATTCGTCCAGTCCATTAAATAATTGAGTAATTTCATTCTTATTATAGTTCACGTTAGCTGAGATAGTCCAGTCAAAACCGTTAACATCTCTCAATACATCTACATTTGCAGTAATATCTACTCCTCGGTTACGCATATTTGCTACGTTGCCCCAACCCGATGCAAAACCGGTTGTAAAAGAGTAAGGGATTTCCATAAGCATATTTTCTGTCATGCGGTTATAAAATTCTATATCCAAACTTACACGATCAAACAGGCGAGTACTTAATCCGACATTTGTAGATTTAACAACTTCCCAAGTCAAATCGGGATTGGCTGGATTGGCAACTGCAGTACCACTCTGCCCACCATATAATGGACCTGTTCCAATTAGACCAAATGACATATAAGGGTCAAGACCTGAAGAGTTACCTACAGAACCGTAACTAGCTTTTAACTGTAATTGATTCAACCAAGATATGTCACTCAGGAAATTTTCTTTCTTTAAATCCCACATTGCACCTGCAGACCAGAAATTACCCCATTGAGAATTCAAACCAAACAATGATGAACCATCTCTACGATAAGTAAGATCTAAATAGTACTTTTCATCATAATTATAGCTGAAAGTGGCAAAGTAAGAATTAAAAATCTTATCATATTTTGAATGAGAAGGCATTGTTGCATTACTTGCTGCACTTAATAGCATTAAACGCGGATCAGTTAACCCCTCTACCTCAGATGTAAATGATTGGTTCTTGGTAATAATAGATTCTTGTCCTATTAGGGCACTGAAATTATGATTATTCCATGCTGTAAATTTATACTCTGCAGTATTAGTATAGGTAAATGAGTAATAGCGTTGGAAAGACTCTGTTGCACTACCTGCACCTTCAAACGGGCCAATAGGTAAAGCCTTATAAGAGTATCGATAATCAAAAGCTTCAACAGCTTGAGCTGCACGAATATTCAATCCTTTGATTGGATTGATATTGATAAATGTATTGCCATTGATACGTGCCATATCGCGTGAAGCAGGTTGTATCTCTGATAAATAATATGGATTATAGTAATTTAATTTATCGAAGTAGTCCAAGCGGTCACCATAACCAATGAAATTTCCATTGTCATCACGTAAAACTTCATAGTAGCTTTGGTCCGGGCGATAAACGCGGGCTGCATATGCTTTATTATATACTTGATTAGCAGTAGTACCAAAAGCTGCTGTAGCATACTTTTGATATGATAGATTTAAGTTTACCCCTGCCTTTAACCATTTAGTTATATTTGTTTCGATGTTTGAGCGCAGTGTCTCACGGCGTAAATTAGAATCATCCATTATACCATCGGCATCATAATGTCCGAAGGATAAGAAGTAATTTAAACTTTCCGTTCCACCGGAAATACTCAAGTCATATTGCTGCATAGGTGCTGTACCTCCAAAGAACACATCAGCCCAATCTGTAGAAATTCCGTTTTTAATATAGAAATCCTTTTCGCTTTGAAAAGACTGATTCGTTTTCAATGATGGGTCAAGTACTTCCTGCAAGTTCAGCCATTGTTCGGCATTCATCATGGTAATGTTATCTCCAGTCATTTTCGATACACCATATTGGGCGCTTATCGTAATTTTGGCCTTTTCTCCTCTTTTTCCTCTTTTAGAAGTTAAGATTACAACACCGTTTGCTGCACGTGAACCGTAAATGGCAGTTGAAGATGCATCTTTCAATACGGTCATACTTTCAATATCATTGGGATTTAATGCAGTAAATGCACCGGAAGAAATAGGAGAGCCATCCAATATAAATAATGGTTCAGAACTACTATTAATAGAACTAACACCACGCAAACGCATCTGTACCGTTCCACTAGGTTCTCCGCTAGGAGTAAATACTTGCAAACCTGCAACTTGTCCTTGCAAAGCATCCCCGATGTTTGCAACAGGTTTTTTCTCCAGTTTTTCACCACTTACAGCTGTAACAGAACCAACAACTGAACCCAGCTTCTTACTAGAACCATATCCTACAATAACAACCTCGTCTAATAAGGCTGCATCTGCCTTCAATACGATCTTTAAGTTAGGTTTAATTGCCACTTCTTGTGTCTGCATACCAATGTACGAAACCTGCAAAGTCTTCGCAGAACTTGGTACGTTCGATAAAGTAAAATCACCATCTACACCGGTAATAGTACCAAGTTGAGTACCTTTTACCAATACAGAGGCTCCAATAACTGGCTGCCCATCTTCTTCAGAAATCACAACACCTGTGATGGTCTGAGTTTGGGCAGTTACTAGGCCTATTCCAACAAAAAGACAGGCCAATAACAGCATTAATTTTCTTTTCATAAATTCTCTCTTAAAGTTTAACTTTACATTAATTGTTTCTTTACTCTAACAAAGTGCAAATATATTAATAAAACTGAAACGAACAATTATTTTGTTGAAAAAACCTTGTAAATCTATCAATTTGTTAACTGAATGCTTGTTTTTATGCTTAACAGCAGCTTTTTTGCACTAAAAAAGTCTAAATGACTATTTAAATGCTATCACTATGAAGCCCCTTTTTTACTGTTATTCCTTAATACACCCCTTCTCTTTTAAACAAAAAGTGTTAATAATGCATGTTGAAGGAATAAAATTGAAAGCCAATTTACGTAGATTTACCTTTTTTATAAAGGAAATACAAAATAGCAAAAACTCTTTTGAGGCATAGTTTTGCAGATATTAAGCCTTATTTAGTTCTTCTATAGCACATTATCTCGTCTTATTTGTTCATAGTATTAACTAAAACAACTAATGATGAACAAGATTATTTACAGTTTGGTGTACAACAGGAAAAAGAGCCTTAACAAGAAAGGTATGGCTCTGGTACAGGTAGAGGCCTATCTAAACAGGAAAAAGAAGTATTTTTCGACAAAAGTCTACTTGAGACCCGACCAATGGGATGCAAAGAAACTACTAGTTAAAAACCACCCTAATGCAGACGCTTTAAATCGATTAATTTATGAATTTGTCGCAACGATAGAAAAGCGTGAACTTGAACTCTGGCAACAGGGTAAAGCTATTAATTTGGATGTTCTAAAAGATGTACTTTCTGAAAAGCAAGAACAGGAAGATAAATCTTCGTTTATTCCTTTTTTTAAGCAAGAGGTAATGACTTCTGGCTTAAAAGAGAGTACTAAACGCAATCATTTGTCTACGCTTGCTCTTTTACAAGTATTTAAGAAAAACGTAACATTTTCAGATCTAACTTTTGAATTTGTATCCTCTTTCGAATACTTCCTGCAGTCAAAAGGATATCACACCAATACGATAGCCAAACACATGAAACACTTGAAACGCCATATTAATGTAGCCATTAATAAAGAATATATGGATATACAAAAATATGCCTTCAGAAAATATAAAATTAAAACTGTAGAAAACGGCCATACGCATTTGTCTCCGGAAGAATTGGAAAAGTTAGAGACCTTGCAATTGACAGGACGCTATACGAAATACCAGAAAACATTAGATGCATTTTTGTTCTGTTGCTATGCTGGTATGCGATATTCTGATTTTGTAAATATGAAGCCTGATAACATTGTAGAGATGCATCAGGAGACATGGTTGATATATAAATCTATTAAAACCGGTACTGAAGTTCGATTACCATTATATTTACTTTTTAGTGGAAAAGGAATTCTAATTTTGAATAAATATCAGGCAAACCTACAAGACTTTTTCCATTTAAGGGATAACTCAAATGTGAACAAGGAACTAATAATAATTGCCCGGTTAGCAGGATTGGCTAAAAAGGTGTCATTTCATACTGCTCGACATACCAATGCTACATTATTAATTTATAATGGTGTCAATATCACAACTGTGCAGAAGCTTTTGGGACATAAGAGCGTGAAAACCACACAAATATACACGAATGTAATGGATGCGACAATAATAAGTGACTTGGAGAAAAATCATTCGTCGGTTCATCGCAAAAAAGGAAAGTAAATTCTATTAAAGTTTAAGGTGTAACCGCTTATCATGTAGCTACTGGAATATTGGATAAATGGTTTACACCTTTCCTTGCAAATCTGTTTGCCAAGCATCTTATTTTTTTGTTCTATTTCTCTTATTTCCTCTGTTTCCTTTCTTAGTATTCTTTATATTTACATAATGCTATTACCGGGTAGCAGCATCTTATGTTAACATAATACCCCCTTTTCTTATTCGTTTTATACAATGTACCTTACATCTATATTACTTTGTTTCATGCAACCACAATTGTGGATCTGATCAACTGGGAGATACAGAGGTTGGTGTAAGCGTGTAGGCAAAATTACACTATAAAATCTTATGTAGGCTGTGCCTCGACACTTTTGGGAAAACTGTATATATCATGCAAAGCGTTTTTATTAATATGACAGTTTCATGAGATCATAGTTAATTGGTATGTATTTGTTTACATAAGTTTATTGGATAAGCTGTAGAGTCTCTATTCCGTAGTTCATTTAGATTCTTAATTAAGCGTTAATGTGCTGATAATAAATGGATTATCTGTTGAAAATGGAAGAATTATGGTAGATACAAATAAATATATTATATTTTATATGACTGAAAATTAGTGTATTACAAATCTATTTCATTCATGTGCAAGTTCTTTGTTTATATTTATACACCTGTTTATCAGCGTTGTAAGCAAAAATAAGTTCTGCGAAAACGCTACAAATCTCGTATATTGGTATGCAAGCGCAGGAAGTGGCAATTAAACCTGACCTGAAAGTTGTTTTAAAGGCTGATAGTGAAATACTTGACGAAGTTGTTGTAGTGGCATACGGTACAGCCAAGAAATCCTCTTTTACAGGCTCTGCGTCTACAGTAAAGGCTGATAGATTAGAAAAACAACAGAACTCAAATGTGTCAAAGGCATTGGAAGGTGCCGTTGCCGGTGTGCAAATAACTTCTTCTACCGGACAGCCTGGTAGTGCGGCTACGATATCTGTTCGTGGTATTGGATCTATTAGTGCCAGTCGCAGCCCGTTGATTATCGTAGACGGTGTGCCTTATGAAGGCTCTTTAAATTCTATCAACAATGCGGATATTGAATCAATGACGGTGTTGAAAGATGCTGCTGCAAACTCTTTATATGGTGCTCGTGGTGCAAATGGAGTTGTCATGATCACTACCAAGAAAGGTACTAATGGTAAAACCGCGGTTAGCTTAGATGCAAAATGGGGGGCCAACTCTAGGGGAGTAAAAGCTTACAAAACAATACGTAATGCAGGCGAATATTATGAAATGTTCTGGGAAGCGCTGAAAAACGCAAATATGAACATCGGAGGAATGAGTAGTGCTGAAGCTGCTATCAATGCCTCACAAAACTTGGTTCCCACATTAGGAGGATACAATGCCTATAATGTAGACAATGCTTTGTTAATTGACCCGGTAAGCGGCTATTTAAACCCGAATGCGCAGTTGCTGTATAATGAAGACTGGCAGGAAGACCCATTCAAGAATGGTCTGCGCCAAGAGTATAACTTATCTATCAAAGGCGGTACGGAGAAAACATCTTTCTATGCATCGCTGAATTTCTTGGATGATAATTCTTACCTTCGTAACTCAAACTTTAAAAGATATACAGGACGTCTGAAATTAGACCATCAGGTAAATGACTGGCTGAAAACAGGCTTTAATATGGCGTATGCTCAAACCAATACAAACTCTCCGAATGTAGGTGGTTCCAACTATTCGTCTTTGTTCTACTTTGGACAAAATATAGCCCCAATTTATCCTATTTACAGATATGACAGAACAGGGCAACCGATTTTGGATGCAACAGGAGCTCCCGCTTATGACTATGGTGTGACAGAAGGACACGAACGTCCTTATGGTGCTAACGCTAATCCTTATGCACAATTGATGAATGATATCCGTGAATATACTTATGATATCGTATCCGCAAAGGCTTATGCCGAGGTTAAGTTCTTGAAAGATTTTAAGTTCACATTAAACTTGAGTGCTGATAATTTTGGATATACAGGAGTAGACTTCCAAACCCCGATCGGAGGAGATGCACTAAACGTAAATGGACGTAGCTACAGAACCACTCAACGCTACTTTGCACTCAACACAAACCAGTTGCTTACTTATGAAAAAACGATTGGCGACCATCGTTTTGATGTACTGTTGGGGCATGAAGTCAAAGCAGACAAAAAGACTTACCTGCAAGCTATGAAAGAGCAATTCCTGATTCCAGACAATCCGGAACTCTCCAATGGAGCCGCATTAAAAGACGCGACTTCTTATACCAGCGAATATCGTCTAGAGGGTTTCTTTAGCCGTATACAGTATGACTATAAAGACAGATATTATCTGACAGGGTCTTATCGTCGTGATGCATCTTCACGTTTCCATCCGGATAACCGCTGGGGTAATTTCTGGTCAGTAGGCGCTTCATGGCGTATCAGTGAAGAAAGTTTCCTCCGGGATGTCAAAGCTATAAACACCTTGAAGCTGAAAGCCAGTTACGGAACACAAGGTAATGATGCTTTGGGTAACGACACTCCTTACTTGGATCAATATACCGTAGTTCCGCAAGATGGTGCTATTGGTATTACTTACGACTGGCGCGGAAATAAAGATTTGACTTGGGAAAAGAGCAATAACTTCAATGCCGGTATTGAATTCGGCTTCTGGGATATTGTAAGCGGAAATGTGGAGTACTTCATAAAGGAAACTAAGGATCTGTTGTATTACAAGTCTATGCCTCCTTCTGCAGGTTTGCCTAATATTATTGCTGTGAACGACATGTCTATGAAGAATTCTGGTATTGAAGCAGAAGTGGAAGTTAAGATTATCAATACCAATAATATTAAATGGAATGTAAGTGCTAATATCACTAAATATAAGAATGAAGTGACTAAATTGGCGGAAGGCAAAGATCCGGATGGATATTATACCGGCAGCTATTGGAGGAAAGTGGGTGGCAGCTTATATGACTGGTATACATATAAATATGCAGGCGTAGACCCGGCTAACGGTGACGCTTTGTATTATGTGGATGTAACGGATGAGGCCGGAAATACAACAATTGATACGACAAATGATCCCAATAAAGCTACTCGTTACCAGATAAACAAATCCGCAATACCTACATTGTATGGTGGTATCGCAACTACGGTAGAGGCTTACGGCTTCGACCTGAGTATTGCAACTGCATTCCAGGGTGGCGGCTATATTATGGACTCGGGATATATGGCGTTGATGGGTGGCGGTGATGCCGGTACAAACTGGTCACCGGATATCTTCAATCGTTGGACACCTGAAAATGCAAATTCAAACGTGCCTCGCGTACAGCAAGGTTATCAATATGCAAATCAGTCATCGGATCGTTTCCTGACGAAAAATGACTGTTTCAGCCTAAAGAATGTGACTCTAGGATATACATTGCCCAAAGCATTGCTTAATAAAGTCGGCATTCAGTCTTTACGTATCTACGCAAGCGGCGATAACTTGTATTTTACTTCTAAAAGACAAGGTCTTGACCCGAGACAATATATGGATGGTACTATGAATGCTGCTGCATATTCAGCCATCAGAACCATTTCTTTCGGACTTAATTTGAACTTTTAAATGAGAAACTATGAAATTATTAAAACTGACAACAATATCACTTCTTGCCGCATCCTTGACTTTTAGCTCTTGCGGTGAAGATTTTATCACAGTGGAACCTACGGTAGTAGCTACCGGTGACCAGATTGATGACTTGGCACAGAAAAACCCCGACAAGCTGATGATTATAGTAAACCCTTTGCTTGCCGGTGTGTATAACTATTTGAATCAGTATAATACGCAGGGTTCCAGCCGTACTGTACACAACGATTTCGGTTGGATGAGTGTCATGCACGTAGGTGACGTGATGACAAATGATCTGGCTTTCCATGTACAGGGATCCGGTTGGTTCACCTATGATTACATGTTCGATTACCGTTCGGAACAGTACGTCCGCCCATATTGGTATTGGAACTTTTTCTATTCCATCATCAATAAATGCAATGACATCATCAGTAAAATACCAGAAGGGGTAGATAATACTGAAGTAAAAGCAGCAAAGGGACAGGCTTTGGCTTTGAGAGGTATTTCTTATTACTACCTTATTAATATGTTCCAGCAACCTTACTCGCAATTGAGTGATCCTGCAACAGCACCTGGTGTACCTCTGATTTATACGACTGCCGAGGGTGAGTCCCGCTTGAATCGTGTTCCGGTGGCAGAGGTATATGCACAATCAGAAAAAGACCTTACAGATGCTATTGGCTTGCTGGACGGATTCCAACGAACTTCTAAAACGGCTATCAATAAGGAAGTGGCTCAATTACTCCTTTCACGCGTATATCTGGCTATGGAACGCTGGAACGATGCTGCAACAATGGCTCATGAGGCACGCATCAACTCTAATGCACAATTAATGAGTAGCATTGAAGTAGCCAGAGACGGATTTAACGATATAAATAACAAAGAATGGATGTGGGGGGCAGATATTACAGCGGAAACGACAACCATGTTTGCTTCATTCTTCTCATTCATGTGTACGTTTGATGCCGGTTATGGTGGAAGCGTAGGGCAGTACAGAAAAATAGATGCAAGATTATATGAAAGCTTTACTCCTACCGATGCACGATTGGCGCAATTTAAGAGCCCGGATGCTGTAGTTAATCCTGAAAGTACTGATATTACGATAAAATGCCCTGCATATACCAACTTCAAATTCAAGAAGGTTACAGGATGGGAAGCGGACTATGTATTCATGAGACTTTCAGAAGCCTACCTGACTGAAGCGGAGGCACTGGCTCATCAGAATAAGAATGGGGAAGCTGCTGCAGTATTGAAAGAATTGATGGTAAACCGTGACCCTAGTTGGTCTAAATCTTCTGTTACAGTAGATGACGTTTATACTCAACGTCGTTTGGAATTATGGGGTGAAGGCTTCTCATTCTTTGATCATCTTCGCTTGAAGAAAGACATTGTCCGTAATTATGAGGGAAGTAACCACTGGGTAGGCGGAAGAAAGAATGTCTCGGCTGGTGACTGGTTGTTGATTTATCAGATACCAAGAACGGAGCTTCAAGAAAACGATATGATAACAGAAGAAGACCAAAATCCATAATTACATAATTTTAATATATAACAGTTATGAAGAAATATATGTCTAAATATTTATTCTTATTGGTGGCGGCAATTTTATTTTTTGCTTGCGAGGACGAGAATACTCCTTCTTTGTCCCACCGGGAATATGATTCAACTAAAGCACCGGTAGTATCTCTCAGCAATATTTCCACTAAATATGGTTCGGAAATATATGCTGCAATGAAAACAGATAATGCTCAAGGACTGGACATTCTGCAACAAGGCATTTTGTTGAGCGACGATCAAAGTAAATTGAATATAACGCAGGCTACGCGCGTGGTTGCAGCGTCCAATGAGGCAGAGTTGCAGCAACTTACTTTTTCTGGATTGAAAGCGGAGACCACTTACTATCTCCGTAGTTATAGTATGAATAAGGAAGCGGTAGGTTACGGTGAGATACAACAAGTCACTACCGGCAAGGCTTGGGAACGCAGTTTTACTTTCAAGGAAGACTTTACGACCACTTCATGTGTTCAAACTCTTGCAACTTTTCAGTTTGGCACGATGCTGGATAGGGGATGGACTCCGGTCAAAACAGCTGGTAACTTTTATGATCCGGCTACGGATGCCAATCCTTTTGGAGATGCAGCTTATGTATTTTGTTCCGAGAGTTATACTATCTTTGATAAAACCGGCGATGTAACCGATGCCGATAACTTGTTGGAATTTGTAGCTGACTTTACCGATGGAATGAAACCGCAAGTAGCAGTGAAAGCTGCTTCATTTGGAGCCCCCCCTATTAACAACGCCGAATATTGGGATTCTTACCAAGTGATCGCTTCTTTAGAGCCTATCACAACAGTGGAGGAGGCAAATGCGGCCGATGTCATTGCCGAAGTTGCTGTTTCCGAAGCAACCACTTGCCAGAAAGTAACTTTCGATTTAGACGATAAGTATGCCGGAAAAGTTGTTTATATTGGCATCCGGCATAAATATAGCGCTGAGGGATATACTTTGCTCATCCATTACGTGGATGCAACAGCTCTATTTGAACCTATTGCGTAACGCCCATAAAGCAAAGATATGAAGAAATGAGGCAGGCAGTATTTGCCTGCCTCATTTTGTATTTTTACTCTAAATTCAGAAATAATGAGAAACATATATTGTTCATATAGAAAAAATGTATGCGTGACGCTACTTTTTCTTTTCATTTTTTTGCAGGCAGGATATGCCAATATAGCCGACCCAACCCCGGCAACGGTGACACAGCCTGATGGTACGCAACTGACAATCCGGTTGCATGGAGATGAATTTTATCATTTCAACACAACTTTAGATGGGTATACGATTCTGAAGAATCCGAATAACTTCTACGTATATGCTGAAAGAAGAGACGGTCGCCTTGTTCCGGGCAAAGTAATTGCTAATAATAAAGCCATGCGTCAGGAAGCTGAAAATAGATATCTGGAAGGAATAGAGAAGTATATGACAGCACCCAAGGAACGCGTTGTCACGAGGACAAATGCGAAACAGTATGTACGTCAAGGTTTACTATCCAAGATTAGCAGTTCCGGATTCAGGGGGATTATCATTCTGGCACAATTCTCAGATAGAAGCTTCTCTATAACAGACTATCCGGTAGAAATTAGGAAAATGATAAATGACACAGAGTATACCGGCAATGGGGCGACTGGAAGCGTGCGTGATTATTTTTACGATTCATCTATGGGAGGATTCGAGCCTCAGTTTGATATTGTTGGTCCTGTGACGCTTGATTACAAGCAAACAGATGCGGATGGGGCGAATAATGGACAGGCACTTGTCAAGGATGCCTGTCTGAAGGCTGACCAGTTTGTTAACTTCGCTGATTATGATTTAGATGGAGACAATTCAGTGGATATGATTTATGTGATATTTGCCGGTGCAGCTTCCAGTTATGCGGGTAATAATGAAAAGTATCTATGGCCGCATGCTTACGCTCTGAATAGCATGGCAGTAAGGCTGGATGGGGTATATTGTAACCGTTATGCCTGCTCTACCGAACTGACCGGAGGGGAAATGAATTCGGAAATGGATGGAATCGGTACGGTTTGTCATGAATTCAGTCATGTATTGGGACTTCCGGATTTTTACGATACTGATTATGAAAAAAGCGGGGGAGTAGCTCCACATCCGGGTGACTGGTCGCTAATGGCAAGCGGCAGTTATCTGAATAATTCGAAGACGCCTCCTTCTTATTCTGCATATGAACGGTATATGGTAGGATGGGGTACTTCTGAAAAGATTGAAGGTCCCGGAAATTATGAATTACCGGCTTTGAATATATCCAATAAATCCTATTTCTTTCCGGCGCAATCTTCCGGTGAGTACTTTTATCTTGAAAACAGGCAGCAGACAAAGTGGGATGCTTATCTTCCGGGACACGGAATGCTGGTATACAGAGTGGATCTGACAAATGAGTCTGTTTGGAACATGAATACCGTTAATAATAACCCGGATCACATGTATTATGAATTATTATGTGCGGACAATAATGCACCGGCAACTGCCGGAAATGCATTTCCGGGGTCTCTTAATGTCAAAGAGCTGACAGACGAAACAATGCCTTCATTACGTTCTTGGACAGGAATCCCGACAGAAAAGGAGATCACCGGGATAAAAGAAGACAATGGAATCATTTCTTTTACCATACAGCCCCCCTTAAATGTTTCTTATGTAGAGGATTTTGAGAATATTCAAAAAGAAACATGGACCTCGGAGACAATGGATGGCACTATCGGGAAGTGGATTTTTAGCAATGCGCGTACTTATGCAACTTCCGAAGTCGGTGTGGGGAATGGAAGTAGAGTCGCAAGTGTTAAAAATGGAAAGATAGAGATGGAAACTGACATAACCGGTAGCGTAAAATCTGTCAGTATTCTCGCATGTAAATCCGGAGCTTTTGGAATGAAGAATGTTCGAATAGAAGTTTCTGAAGACAAGGGTGCGTCATGGAAAGTATATGGCGAAAATATACTTCTTTCAAGTAATGTTATGGAAACTTATACGAACCGGATTACGATGCAGGGCTGTTTGCGTTTCCGTATTGTCGGTGTTGCTTCTGCTGAAGCCTATATTGATGATTTCCAAATAAAATGTGATTTGCCGGATGCCATTGAGGATATTCAAAACATCGGAAGTTCTTTGAAAGTTTATCGCTTTGGACAAGATGTTATTGTGCATACCTCTACTGAAGGTAAGCCAATAGAAATATATTCGGTAACTGGGATGAAAATAGCTTGGCAAGAATCTGTCAGTGGAAAATGTATATTCAGATTACCAGAAAAAGGTATGTATATCATTAGGCAGGCAGGAGAAAGTCTGAAAATCTTGTATTAACACGAACTTAGAAACTGTTTCTCTGTATTTTTCATTTCTACTTTTTTCACCTTTGCATCTAATAAACAACAAGCTAGTGATTTGTATCATTCGTTGAAATACTATTAAGCCACTAATCCCTGATTGTAACTATATACTTTATTATATCCAAGTCTTGGTACAATAAAGTATATAGTTGTGTACTCGTATTATGGAAGACCTGGACGAGGCTATTACTTTGTTGACTGGTGCTTTTGCACGTGCTAATAAAGCTGAAATATCAGTGGAAATGGTTGTGCCCGTACCAATTTGCTGATGGGTAAATGGGCTGCTGCGGCTTCTGATGCTGCAAAAGCTTATAACTCTTCTGCTCCTTATTCTGTTACGGAAGTTAGTCAACCGACTTTCTACAATGCTACGAACAATGCATGGATTTTTGGGATCGTAGTGACTACGGAAGATTATCTGGTAAAGATCGATATTGTAAACTACTGCTGTCCGATAAAATATATACTTTCACCCATGGTTATTGAAGCTTGTGTGATAACAACAAAATAATTAGAAAGGGCTGAATCCTGCAGATGGAATCAGTCCTAATTTTATAACTTAATTAAAAAGGCTTATCGGACAGAAGTAATAAAAAATTAATAATCAGATAAAAAACATTCATTTCTTTTTTGGCGGTAATAGGATATTTGCTTCCGATTACTACTCAATACATTCCAAATACTAAGCGGGCGTATTTATTTGACAACATTCAGGAAGGTATCATCTGTATAGTAAATAACCAGAAAACAGAAGGAAAAGTGAATATTCATTTATTAGGTAGCGTACTACATTATCTGAATAAAGAACAAAGGGTCAAATGGAAAGTGCTTTTAAAGTCTCATAAAATAAAGTGGAAAGACGAACAGCTGTTAGCTGTTATTCTCATTTTTTTAATTGACCTATTTAGAAGGTGCACTTAACGGCTCACCTTCTTTTCTGAAACAAGGAATATTCTTTTATTTTCTGAATATCCTTTTCAAGAAATCATAATTTTTCCTTATCTTCCGCCAATAGGAAATTTCGCAGCGAAATTTGCTTGATTCCTTGATAATTTCCTCCGCTCTGCATTTCATCCATAGTGACTACATATTTAGGATAATTGTCCGGAATTTCCAAGAGATTACCAAACTCCCGCTGAACGGCTGCTTCATCGAGGAGCATATATGCCACTTGAATATAAATTTTATGATCTCTTTGGGAAGCTATAAAATCAATTTCCTTATTTCCATTCTTTCCGACATATACTTCATAGCCATACCTTAATAAATCTATGCATACCACGTTCTCTATCAATTTATTGATGTCTCTCCGAAAATCGTGATGACGTATAGCATTGTGCAGTCCCAAGTCTTCAAAATAATATTTTTCTCCAATTTCAAAGATTTTCATGCTTTGAGTTTCCGCCCGTTGTATCTTGTAAACAAAAAAACTATTGCATAATGCCTTCAGGTAGTTCAGGATTGTTTGTGTAGGTATGTTTACTTGCTGGGACTTCAGATATTTACTGATATTTTGAGCGGAAAAAAGAGAGCCGGTATTATCAACTAAGTAGCCTACCAGATTCTCTAAAAACGATACGTTCCTAATCGATTCACGAGCAACCACATCTTTCAATAGAATAGTAGAGTAAACATTCCTCAAATATTCAAATATAACATTTATATCCATCGCTAAATTATGGATATAAGGCATTCCTCCAAACATAAGATATAATCTTAAACTTTCTGGAGAATCTTGCAGTTGGTTGAATCTCAAAAATTCTTCGTAACTGAGTGAATGAACCGGAAACTCAATATATCTTCCAGCCAGATGAGTCGCAAGTTCACCGGAAAGCATTTTGGCATTGCTCTCCGTACAGTAGATGTCGCATATATTTTCATTTAATAGACTCCGCAAACAGAGTTGGAATTCCTCTATCTCTTGTACTTCATCGACAAAAAGGTAATTATAGTTATGACCTGCCGCCTTTTTCAGAACATATTGATAAAGGTCCATATAGTTCTTCATATCCGCAAAAGCCAATAATTCTTTGTCTATAAAAATAATATTAGCTTCCGGTGTCTTTTCTTTTATGATATCCGATATTTGCAAAAGAATGTAACTTTTGCAAATTCTACGTTGATCGGTTATCACTTTTATTAAGTCCTTGCCAATAAATGGTTCTATCTTATTGGTACATAAAGGACGGGATATGTAACTTTTCATATTCAATCATAATTGAATCTTTTAGTGTATTTGTTAAGTTTGTACATTATAACTTTATGTGGATAGCATTAACTGTTACAATGTGATTCAAGTTTTTTGTTCTATTTTTCTTTTTCACTTTTCTCATTGGGGATATTACACAATGAGCATAGAGAAGAATTTTTATTGAACAGCTGCAGGTCGATAATAAGTATAGGAATAATATTCTATTTATCGCTTTTACCTATGCTATCATCAAAAACGTGCACATATAGATATATTAACGTTATATTTAGCTATACAAACCATTC
>OJJK01000067.1_pt1 | contig 102977 bp, 81 predicted proteins | sample 1596271 | NCBI WGS metagenome assembly OJJK01 (sample SAMEA4350142, study PRJEB24818) | metagenome | biome: human; feature: gut; material: faeces | place: Denmark | collected 2013-09 | reverse complement strand
TCGAGCATTATAACGAATGGCATCCGCATAGTGCGCTGGGTTATCGCTCGCCACGGGAATATCTGCGGCAGCGGGCTTGTAATGGGTTAAGTGATAACAGATGTCTGGAAATATAGGGGCAAATCCAGCAGCAATAATAAGACGGCGTTTCAACAGCAAACCCTCAGGTGTTTCAAATAGCTGTTCTTTTTACGGAAATACTTATGAACTGGCTGGAATAAAGTGCAAGAAAATGTGACTACTATCTCATTTTTATCTGACATGATCTGTTGTCACTCGCTGCCAAATTGTCGCGCTAAAGCTGATTAGCACGGTGATATTTGATACTCTGGCAGACAGCAGAAATAACGGATTTAACCTAATGATGAATGACGGTAAGCAACAATCTACCTTTTTGTTTCACGATTACGAAACCTTTGGAACGCACCCCGCGTTAGATCGCCCTGCACAGTTCGCAGCCATTCGCACTGATAACGAATTCAATGTCATCGGCGAACCCGAAGTCTTTTACTGCAAGCCCGCGGATGACTATTTACCCCAGCCTGGAGCAGTATTAATTACCGGTATTACCCCGCAGGAAGCACGGGCGAAAGGAGAAAACGAAGCCACGTTTGCCGCCCGTATTCACTCGCTTTTTACCGTACCGAAGACCTGTATTCTGGGCTACAACAATGTGCGTTTCGACGACGAAGTCACACGCAACGTTTTTTATCGTAATTTCTACGATCCTTACGCCTGGAGCTGGCAGCATGATAACTCGCGCTGGGATTTACTGGATGTTATGCGTGCCTGTTATGCCCTGCGCCCGGAAGGAATAAACTGGCCTGAAAATGATGACGGTCTACCGAGCTTTCGCCTTGAGCATTTAACCAAAGCGAATGGTATTGAACATAGCAACGCCCACGATGCGATGGCTGATGTGTACGCCACTATTGCGATGGCGAAACTGGTAAAAACGCGTCAGCCACGCCTGTTTGATTATCTCTTTACCCATCGTAATAAACACAAACTGATGGCGTTGATTGATGTTCCGCAGATGAAACCCCTGGTTCACGTTTCCGGAATGTTTGGGGCATGGCGCGGCAATACCAGCTGGGTGGCACCGCTGGCGTGGCATCCAGAAAATCGCAATGCCGTAATTATGGTGGATTTGGCAGGAGACATTTCGCCATTACTGGAACTGGATAGCGACACATTGCGCGAGCGTTTATATACCGCAAAAACCGATCTTGGCGATAAAGCCGCCGTTCCGGTTAAGCTGGTGCATATCAATAAATGTCCGGTGCTGGCCCAGGCGAATACGCTACGCCCGGAAGATGCCGACCGACTGGGAATTAATCGTCAGCATTGCCTCGATAACCTAAAAATTCTGCGTGAAAATCCGCAAGTGCGCGAAAAAGTGGTGGCGATATTCGCGGAAGCCGAACCGTTTACGCCTTCAGATAACGTGGATGCACAGCTTTATAACGGCTTTTTCAGTGACGCCGATCGCGCAGCAATGATAATTGTGCTGGAAACCGAGCCACGTAATTTACCGGCACTGGATATCACTTTTGTCGATAAACGGATTGAAAAGCTGTTGTTCAATTATCGGGCGCGCAACTTCCCGGGGACGCTGGATTATGCCGAGCAGCAACGCTGGCTGGAGCACCGCCGCCAGGTCTTCACGCCAGAGTTTTTACAGGGTTATGCAGATGAATTGCAGATGCTGGCACAACAATATGCCGATGACAAAGAGAAAGTGGCGCTGTTAAAAGCGCTTTGGCAGTACGCGGAAGAGATCGTCTAATTTGAAGCCTCCGCCGCTGGTACGGCGGAGGACAATATTGAGTCAGGCTTTTTGAACGGTGATGCTCCACGCTGCATCGCCAATCTGCTGATAATCGGTGATGGCATGTCCTTCTTCTGCCGCCCACTGTGGGATTGCTTCAGTTGCCTGGGTGCAATCAAACTCAATTACCAACTCATCGCCGCTGGCCATTTCTGCCAGTGCTGCTTTTGCTTCTATGAGTGGAAACGGACAGACCTGCGTCACCACATCCAGCTTTTTAATCGCCATCTTTACACCTTACTTAATTTGCCGCAGCAGTTGCCAGTCGCGCCTTACGCTGCGGTCGAACATACACAAGCCAGGACGCAGTCCAGACTCCGAGAATCATAAATACAAGGCCAATCCAGCCCTGCCAGGTCATCATTGCAGTCATAACCAGTCCATTACCGATAGAGCAACCACCTGCAATACTGGCACCGAAGCCCATCAGTACACCACCTAACCCGCTACGTAATGTTGTTTGTGCATCAGCTGCGCGAACGCGGAACTCACGGCTCGCTTTGGCTGCAATAAATGACCCCACGAAGATCCCTAACACCAGGAAAACGCCCCAGTTAATGTATTTCACGTCACCCGCGACCAGAAATTGCAGAATATTGGCCGTTGGGGAAGTGATTCCTAACCCAAACATGCGTCCGGTTGCTTCACTCAGGGGCCAGGCTAAAAGTGCAATCAAACCGATGAGTACAGCAGTGACAAAGGGATGCCAGCGTTTTTCAAACAGAATATGAGCGATCCCGGTTCGGCGCGGCGGTAAGGTCGCGACTTTGAGTTTTGGCTTCTTCAACTCTTTCATCACCACCCAGAGCGTTATCACCAGCAAAACGGCAACCAACGGCCACACAGACAAATTAAAAGTCTCAGCAATAGAGTTATGTTCAGTACTGTAGTGCTGCAAGGTTTGATTTAAACCACTGGCATGTGGAGAACGCATCACCGCACTCATCACCATATAAGTGAAAAGCGCGATCCAACTGCCGATCAATCCCTCACCCGCGCGATACCAGGTCCCGGTGGCACATCCACCCGCCAGAACAATTCCCAGCCCAAAGATATACCCACCTATAACAGTACCAAGCCACGGGAACGCCCCGGCTTCGTAAGTCAGTAGGCCCGCCTGAATTAACGCAAAAACCCCCACACTTTGTACCGAAATTGCAATCAGCAAGGCGTAAAACATGCGATTATTTTTCGCGAGATACATATCGCGAAAACCACCTGTCAGGCAAAAACGCCCACGCTGCATGACAAATCCCAGCAGAGCACCACAAATTAGCCCGCTTAATATCATTGAAAACATAAATTAATTAACCAGATGAATGTTAATAGGGAAATTATTCATGACTGGTGGAATGCAAACCAATAACCAAATTCTCTAAATTAGAACAAATGGTTATTAATGAGGATGTCGATAAAAAAGAATAAAAAAACCGGAGCCAAATATTCATTCGACTCCGGTTTATTATTACAAAAGATGATTACGCTACGTCTTCGTACTGCGGAACCGGGTTACGGAAACTCTTGGTGACGCAAGCCAGGTAAATCAGACCGATAGCCGCCCAGATCAGACCCAGAACCATTGAGCTTTCTTCCAGATTAACCCACAGCGCACCAACGGTCAGCGCACCACACATCGGCAGGAACAGATACTGGAAGTGATCTTTCAGCGTCTTGTTACGCTTCTCACGGATCCAGAACTGCGAGATGACCGACAGGTTAACGAAGGTGAACGCCACCAACGCACCAAAGTTAATCAGCGCCGTAGCCATTACCAGGTCGAAGTTGATTGCCAGCAGGGCAATCGCGCCAACCAGGATGATGTTCATCGCCGGAGTACGCCATTTCGGGTGTACATAACCGAAGAAGCTTTTCGGGAATACGCCGTCACGACCCATTACGTACATCAGACGCGCTACGCCTGCGTGCGCCGCCATACCGGACGCCAGTACGGTAATGGTGGAGAAGATCAGCGCGCCAACCTGGAACGCTTTACCCGCAACATACAGCATGATTTCAGGCTGTGACGCATCCGGATCTTTAAAGCGAGAGATATCCGGGAAGTACAGCTGCAGGAAGTAAGTTGCAAAGATGAAGATCATGCCGCCAATCAGCGCGGTCAGGAAAATCGCACGCGGGATCACGCGCTCTGCATCTTTGGTTTCTTCCGACAGATTGCTGATGCCGTCAAAGCCGGTAAAGGAGAAGCACAGGATTGTCGCCCCGGTAATCATCGGGATAACATGCGCATCGCCAGACCAGAACGGACGAGTGCTCGCCAGCGTACCAGCGCCTTCACCTTCAAATACGCCATAAACAACCATGCCCAGAATCACCGCGATCAGCACTACCTGCAACACGACGATTACAGTGTTGAAGTTCGCTACGGATTTCAGACTACGCAGGTTAAAGGCGGTCATAAAGGCCACCAGCGCCACCACAAACATCCACGATGGGATGGAAGGCACCAGAGCTTCAAAATAGATTTTCGCCAGCAGAATGTTGATCATCGGCGCGAACAGATAGTCGAGCAGAGAAGACCAACCCACCATAAAGCCGACAGTCGGGCTAATGGATTTCTGGGCGTAAGTGTATGCAGAGCCAGCCGAAGGATAGCGGCGAACCAGCTTCCCGTAGCTCAGAGCCGTAAACAGGATCGCAATCAATGCGAACGCATAGGCTGTCGGCACATGACCATCCGTGAGGCCTGAAACGATACCAAAAGTATCAAACAGCGTCATCGGCTGCATATAGGCAAGACCCATCATTACAACCGGAACTAACGTAAGCGTTTTACGCAATTCCACGCGAGAGGTGTTTGGAGTAACGTTATGCGACATGGTCATTCTCCTTTACGGTGATAACCGTCGCGTAAGCAAAAAATTGCCCCATTTTTTTGGATTCCTCAGCGACAACAACTGTCGATTTTTAGTAAATATCTATCCGGTACGAAGCCCGGCCTCTTGGTATGAATGATTGGTTTGAAGCAAAAAATAACCGACGCTGATGAAACGTCGGTTTTTAGTCATTTTTTGACAGCGGCGCATTGTGCCTAAATGGGAGGGAAATGACAAGAGAATGAGAGGCTTGTCATAATAATTTTTCTTTAAATGGCTGATTTTCCGTCATCAGATTTTGCATAAACACCGGCGATCGCACTATTTGCTAAAATTTCATCCCGCCACCAGCCGCTGGCAAGCCCTGCGGTCTGTTCGTTCCAGCCAATCCAGACGGGTTCAAAGAGAGTTTGGGCGACCACTTTCTTCTCGATTAACGCGCCACTATCGAGAAAACGTTGCGCCAGATAACGGGGTAAATAGCCACAGCCGAGGCCGCTAATTTGCAGCTCCAGCTTGGTTTTAAAATCGAAAACGGTAATGGCTTCTTGTTCGTCGAGAAGTTGTGAGGCCGTAGAAGCGCCTGCCTGCGCGGTATCCCCCACCACAATCGCCCGATATCGCTTAATAATACGACGATTTAACGGCTCTTCTTCCATGGCTAACGGATGATGAGGCGCGACCGCAAAGACTTGTTCCAGATCGCCCAACCGCGAGAAACCAAACTCACTGGAAGATGGTGGCTCATGCATCGCGCCAACAATAATATCCGCTCGCCCCTGAGTCAGGGCATCCCAGGAACCACCGAGTACGCCATTGATAAACTTCAGGCGCGTCACGCTATGATGTTGATAAAAAGCTTCAATCAGTGGCGCAAGCAGAGAAAAAGGAAACGTGTCGTCCACGCCAATCACCAGCTCGTTTTCCCAGCCTTCATGCAGTTTGATCGCCTGCTTTTCCAGTTCCCGCACGGTATGCAGAACTTCCCGCCCTTTCTCTAATAACATTTTTCCGGTGCGGGTGAATTTAGCGCGGTGTCCGCTACGATCAAGCAATTGAATATTAAGGTCGCTTTCCAGCTTGTGAACGGTGTAACTCAGAGCGGACGGCGTCTTGTAGAGTTTGGCCGACGCCGCCGCAAAACTGCCTTCTTTTTCTAAGGCATCGAGGATCATCAACACATCCAGCAGTGGTTTCATACACGCCCCTTTGCAGTGTATGCGGCGTCCTGCTGGCGTGATCGTTTACTCCAGCGGCATTACCAGCGGATCGGGATACTGGTATTCAAACCCCAGTTCATTACAAATCCGACTGCCATCAATAATCTTACCTTTGCCGCTGTCCAGACTATTTCTGAACTGCGGAGGTTCCAGCCCCAGTAAACGGGCCATCTGCGGATAGAAAACATTACGCGCAGGGTGAGCTGGCGCACATATATTATAGATGTGTCCGCCTTTAGGTGCCTGTAACAACAGAGTGATAGCGCCAATAACATCTTCTAAATGGACTAAATTAACACCATGTTCACCATCAGGCGCGGTTTTTCCGGCAAAGAAGCGTCCGGGATGACGTCCCGGTCCGACCAGCCCCGCAAGACGCAGAATATCGACCGAAGTACCGGGTAAATTGTGCAGCCAGTCTTCGAGTTCTTCTAATACTCGTCCACTGTTGGTTACCGGATTACGCGGGGTGGTTTCTTTCACCGTGCCTTGCGCGTCGCCATAGACAGACGTTGAGCTGGTAAAAATAATTCGGGGAATACGATGGGCCAGCGCGCTATCCACTAACTCTTGTACCGCTTGTAAATAGAACTCATCGCCGGGGCCGCTACGACGTGCCGGAAGCGTAATGACCAGCGCGTCGGCATCCATCAGGGCATCCAGATCGTCAGAATCGCAAACTAACTCAGGCTCCATGCGAAGCAGATAGCTATCAATGCCACTCATTCGGGCCGCTTCGACACCATCTTGTGTGGTTTTACTCCCGGTGACTTGCCAGCCTCGCGCTGAAAGTGACATCGCCAGCGGCATGCCTAACCACCCTAACCCGACAATTGCGACCTTTTTCATCCGTTATCTCCTGATACACCTTAGATCTATAAGGCTACGCTAGCGTATCAAAACTGACAATTCATTCTATGAATGAAATCGAAACTGTTAGCAAATATACCATTGCCTGATGCGCTCCGCTTATCAGTCCTACAAAAACATCAATATATTGAATTTAGGCAACATTTGTAGACCTGATAAGGCATTCACGCCGCATCCGGCAGGAACAAAGCCCACTTTAGTTACAGAACATAATGTTCTTGAGGGTTTTAAAGACATATTTTCACGATTACTTTTCTAACGTAGTCACTCCAGGCCCCTCCTTTCCCCGCTCATTCATTAAACAAATCCATTGCCATAAAATATATAAAAAAGCCCTTGCTTTCTAACGTGAAAGTGGTTTAGGTTAAAAGACATCAGTTGAATAAACATTCACAGAGACTTTTATGACACGCGTTCAATTTAAACACCACCATCATCACCATCATCCTGACTAGTCTTTCAGGCGATGTGTGCTGGAAGACATTCAGATCTTCCAGTGGTGCATGAACGCATGAGAAAGCCCCCGGAAGATCACCTTCCGGGGGCTTTTTTATTGCGCGGTTGATAACGGTTCAGACAGGTTTAAAGAGGAATAAGAAAATGACAGACAACACTCGTTTACGCATAGCTATGCAGAAATCCGGCCGTTTAAGTGATGACTCACGCGAATTGCTGGCGCGCTGTGGCATTAAAATCAATCTTCACACCCAGCGCCTGATCGCGATGGCAGAAAACATGCCGATTGATATTCTGCGCGTGCGTGACGACGACATTCCCGGTCTGGTAATGGACGGCGTGGTTGACCTCGGGATTATCGGCGAAAACGTGCTGGAAGAAGAGCTGCTTAACCGCCGCGCCCAGGGTGAGGATCCACGCTACTTTACCCTGCGTCGTCTGGATTTCGGCGGTTGTCGCCTTTCGCTGGCAACGCCGGTTGATGAAGCCTGGGACGGCCCGCTCTCCTTAAACGGTAAACGTATCGCCACCTCTTATCCTCACCTGCTCAAGCGATATCTCGACCAGAAAGGCATCTCTTTTAAATCCTGCTTACTGAACGGTTCTGTTGAAGTCGCCCCGCGCGCCGGACTGGCGGATGCGATTTGCGATCTGGTTTCCACCGGTGCCACGCTGGAAGCAAACGGCCTGCGCGAAGTCGAAGTTATCTACCGCTCGAAAGCCTGCCTGATCCAGCGCGATGGTGAAATGGAAGAATCCAAACAGCAGCTGATCGACAAACTGCTGACCCGTATTCAGGGTGTGATCCAGGCGCGCGAATCAAAATACATCATGATGCACGCACCGACCGAACGTCTGGATGAAGTCATCGCCCTGCTGCCAGGTGCCGAACGCCCAACCATTCTGCCGCTGGCGGGTGACCAACAACGCGTAGCGATGCACATGGTCAGCAGTGAAACCCTGTTCTGGGAAACAATGGAAAAACTGAAAGCGCTGGGTGCCAGTTCAATCCTGGTCCTGCCGATTGAGAAGATGATGGAGTGATCGCCATGAGCTTTAACACAATCATTGACTGGAATAGCTGTACTGCAAAGCAACAACGCCAGCTGTTAATGCGCCCGGCGATCTCCGCTTCTGAAAGCATTACCCGCACGGTTAACGATATTCTCGATAGCGTGAAAGCACGCGGTGATGACGCCCTGCGGGAATACAGCGCGAAGTTTGATAAAGCAACGGTCACCGCACTGAAGGTGTCTGCTGAGGAAATAGCCGCCGCCAGCGAACGCCTGAGCGACGAGCTAAAACAGGCGATGGCGGTGGCAGTAAAAAATATTGAAACCTTCCACACTGCGCAAAAACTGCCACCGGTAGATGTAGAAACCCAGCCAGGCGTGCGTTGCCAGCAGGTCACGCGCCCGGTCGCTTCAGTTGGGTTGTATATTCCTGGCGGCTCCGCCCCGCTCTTCTCAACGGTATTAATGCTGGCAACTCCGGCGCGTATTGCGGGCTGTAAAAAAGTAGTGTTGTGCTCACCGCCGCCGATTGCCGATGAGATCCTTTATGCGGCGCAGTTGTGCGGTGTGCAGGACGTGTTTAACGTCGGCGGCGCACAGGCCATTGCCGCGCTGGCGTTTGGTACGGAATCTGTGCCGAAAGTGGACAAAATCTTCGGGCCGGGTAACGCCTTTGTCACCGAAGCGAAACGTCAGGTGAGCCAGCGTCTGGACGGTGCGGCGATCGATATGCCCGCAGGCCCGTCGGAAGTGCTGGTGATTGCTGACAGCGGCGCTACGCCGGATTTCGTGGCTTCTGATTTGCTTTCTCAGGCTGAACACGGCCCGGATTCACAGGTGATTTTACTGACGCCCGCTGCTGATATGGCGCGTCGCGTTGCCGAGGCCGTCGAACGCCAGTTGGCAGAACTGCCGCGTGCCGAAACCGCCCGCCAGGCACTGAACGCCAGCCGCCTGATCGTGACTAAAGATTTAGCGCAGTGCGTGGAGATCTCCAACCAGTACGGCCCGGAGCACCTGATCATTCAGACCCGCAACGCCCGCGAACTGGTCGATGGCATTACCAGTGCCGGTTCGGTATTTCTTGGTGACTGGTCACCGGAATCGGCAGGTGATTACGCCTCCGGCACCAACCACGTTCTGCCGACTTACGGTTACACCGCCACCTGTTCCAGCCTCGGGCTGGCAGATTTCCAGAAGCGCATGACCGTGCAGGAACTCTCGAAAGAAGGTTTCTCCGCGCTGGCTTCAACCATAGAAACACTGGCCGCCGCCGAGCGCCTGACCGCCCATAAAAATGCCGTTACTTTGCGTGTTAACGCCCTTAAGGAGCAAGCATGAGCACCGTGACTATTACCGATTTAGCGCGTGAAAACGTCCGCAACCTGACGCCGTATCAGTCGGCGCGTCGTCTGGGCGGTAACGGCGATGTCTGGCTGAACGCCAACGAATATCCCACAGCCGTGGAGTTTCAGCTTACTCAGCAAACGCTCAACCGCTACCCGGAATGCCAGCCGAAAGCGGTGATTGAAAATTACGCGCAATATGCAGGCGTAAAACCGGAACAGGTGCTGGTCAACCGTGGCGCGGACGAAGGTATTGAACTACTGATTCGCGCTTTTTGCGAACCGGGTAAAGACGCCATCCTCTACTGCCCGCCAACGTACGGCATGTACAGCGTCAGCGCTGAAACCATTGGCGTCGAGTGCCGCACAGTGCCGACGCTGGAAAACTGGCAACTGGACTTACAGGGCATTTCCGACAAGCTGGACGGCGTAAAAGTGGTCTATGTTTGCAGCCCCAACAACCCAACCGGGCAACTGATCAATCCGCAGGATTTTCGCACCCTGCTGGAGTTAACGCGCGGTAAGGCGATTGTGGTTGCCGATGAAGCCTATATCGAGTTTTGCCCACAGGCATCGCTGGCTGGCTGGCTGGCGGAATATCCGCACCTGGCTATTTTACGCACACTGTCGAAAGCTTTTGCTCTGGCGGGCCTTCGTTGCGGATTTACGCTGGCAAACGAAGAAGTCATCAACCTGCTGATGAAAGTGATTGCCCCCTACCCGCTCTCGACGCCGGTTGCCGACATTGCGGCTCAGGCGTTAAGCCCGCAGGGAATCGTCGCTATGCGCGAACGAGTGACGCAAATTATTGCAGAACGTGAATATCTGATTGCCGCATTGAAAGAAATCTCCTGCGTGGAGCAGGTTTTCGACTCTGAAACCAACTACATTCTGGCGCGCTTTAAAGCCTCCAGCGCAGTGTTTAAATCTTTGTGGGATCAGGGCATTATCTTACGTGATCAGAATAAACAACCCTCTTTAAGCGGCTGCCTGCGAATTACCGTCGGAACCCGTGAAGAAAGCCAGCGCGTCATTGACGCCTTACGTGCGGAGCAAGTTTGATGAGTCAGAAGTATCTTTTTATCGATCGCGATGGAACCCTGATTAGCGAACCGCCGAGTGATTTTCAGGTGGACCGTTTTGACAAACTCGCCTTTGAACCGGGCGTGATCCCGGAACTGCTGAAGCTGCAAAAAGCGGGCTACAAGCTGGTGATGATCACTAATCAGGATGGTCTGGGAACACAAAGTTTCCCGCAGGCGGATTTCGAAGGCCCGCACAACCTGATGATGCAGATCTTCACCTCGCAAGGCGTACAGTTTGATGAAGTGCTGATTTGTCCGCACCTGCCCGCCGATGAGTGCGACTGCCGTAAGCCGAAAGTAAAACTGGTAGAGCGTTATCTCGCTGAGCAAGCGATGGACCGTGCCAACAGTTATGTGATTGGCGATCGCGCGACCGATATTCAACTGGCGGAAAACATGGGTATTAATGGTTTACGCTACGACCGCGAAACCCTGAACTGGCCGATGATTGGTGAGCAACTCACTAAACGAGACCGTTACGCCCATGTAGTGCGCAACACCAAAGAGACGCAGATTGACGTTCAGGTGTGGCTAGATCGCGAAGGTGGCAGCAAGATTAACACCGGTGTTGGCTTCTTTGATCACATGCTGGATCAGATCGCTACTCACGGCGGCTTCCGTATGGAAATCAACGTCAAAGGCGACCTCTATATCGACGATCACCACACCGTCGAAGATACCGGCCTGGCGCTGGGTGAAGCGTTAAAAATTGCCCTTGGCGACAAACGCGGTATTTGCCGCTTTGGTTTTGTGCTACCGATGGACGAATGCCTTGCCCGCTGCGCGCTGGATATCTCTGGTCGCCCGCACCTGGAATATAAAGCCGAGTTTACCTACCAGCGCGTGGGCGATCTCAGCACTGAAATGATCGAGCACTTCTTCCGTTCGCTCTCTTACACCATGGGCGTGACGCTGCACCTGAAAACCAAAGGTAAAAACGATCACCACCGTGTAGAGAGCCTGTTCAAAGCCTTTGGTCGCACCCTACGCCAGGCCATCCGCGTGGAAGGCGATACTCTGCCCTCGTCGAAAGGAGTGCTGTAATGAACGTGGTGATCCTTGATACTGGCTGCGCCAATTTGAACTCGGTGAAATCTGCCATTGCGCGTCACGGTTATGAACCCAAAGTCAGCCGTGACCCGGACGTCGTGTTGCTGGCCGATAAACTGTTTTTACCCGGCGTTGGCACTGCGCAAGCAGCGATGGATCAGGTGCGTGAGCGCGAGCTGTTTGATCTCATCAAAGCCTGTACCCAACCGGTGCTGGGCATCTGCTTAGGGATGCAATTGCTGGGGCGGCGCAGCGAAGAGAGCAACGGCGTCGACTTGCTGGGCATCATCGACGAAGACGTGCCGAAAATGACCGACTTTGGTCTGCCACTGCCGCATATGGGCTGGAACCGCGTTTACCCGCAGGCAGGCAACCGCCTGTTTCAGGGGATTGAAGACGGCGCGTACTTTTACTTTGTTCACAGTTACGCAATGTCGGTCAATCCGTGGACCATCGCCCAGTGTAATTACGGCGAACCGTTTACCGCGGCGGTACAAAAAGATAACTTCTACGGCGTGCAGTTCCACCCGGAGCGTTCTGGTGCCGCTGGCGCTAAGCTGCTGAAAAACTTCCTGGAGATGTGATGATTATTCCGGCATTAGATTTAATCGACGGCACTGTGGTGCGTCTCCATCAGGGTGATTACGGCAAACAGCGCGATTACGGTAACGACCCGCTGCCGCGCTTACAGGATTACGCCGCGCAGGGTGCCGAAGTGCTGCACCTGGTGGATCTGACCGGGGCAAAAGATCCGGCTAAACGTCAAATCCCGCTGATTAAAACCCTGGTGGCGGGCGTTAACGTTCCGGTGCAGGTTGGCGGCGGCGTGCGTAGCGAAGAAGACGTGGCGGCGTTACTGGAAGCAGGCGTTGCGCGCGTGGTGGTCGGTTCCACCGCGGTGAAATCACCAGATATGGTGAAAGGCTGGTTTGAACGCTTCGGTGCCGATGCCTTAGTGCTGGCACTGGATGTCCGTATTGACGAGCAAGGCAACAAGCAGGTGGCGGTCAGCGGCTGGCAAGAGAATTCGGGTGTGTCGCTGGAACAACTGGTGGAAACCTATCTGCCCGTCGGCCTGAAACATGTGCTGTGTACCGATATCTCGCGCGACGGCACGCTGGCAGGCTCTAACGTCTCTTTATATGAAGAAGTGTGCGCCAGATATCCGCAGGTGGCGTTTCAGTCCTCCGGCGGTATTGGCGACATTGATGATGTCGCTGCCCTGCGTGGAACTGGCGTGCGCGGCGTAATAGTTGGTCGTGCATTACTGGAAGGTAAATTCACCGTGAAGGAGGCCATCGCATGCTGGCAAAACGCATAATCCCGTGTCTCGACGTTCGTGATGGTCAGGTGGTGAAAGGCGTACAGTTTCGCAACCATGAAATCATTGGCGATATCGTGCCGCTGGCAAAACGTTACGCCGAAGAAGGTGCAGACGAACTGGTGTTCTACGATATCACCGCTTCCAGCGATGGCCGTGTGGTAGATAAAAGCTGGGTATCTCGCGTAGCGGAAGTGATCGACATTCCATTCTGCGTGGCGGGTGGGATTAAGTCTCTGGAAGATGCCGCGAAAATTCTTTCCTTTGGCGCGGATAAAATTTCCATCAACTCCCCTGCGCTGGCGGACCCGACGTTAATTACTCGCCTGGCGGATCGCTTTGGCGTGCAATGCATTGTGGTCGGCATTGATACCTGGTACGACGCTGAAACCGGTAAATATCATGTGAATCAATATACCGGCGACGAAAGCCGCACCCGCGTCACTCAGTGGGAAACGCTCGACTGGGCACAGGAAGTGCAAAAACGCGGTGCCGGAGAAATCGTCCTCAACATGATGAATCAGGACGGCGTACGTAACGGTTACGACCTCGAGCAGCTGAAAAAAGTGCGTGAAGTTTGCCACGTCCCGCTGATTGCCTCCGGTGGCGCGGGCACCATGGAACACTTCCTCGAAGCCTTCCGTGATGCCGACGTTGACGGCGCGCTGGCAGCTTCCGTATTCCACAAACAAATAATCAATATTGGTGAATTAAAAGCGTACCTGGCAACACAGGGCGTGGAGATCAGGATATGTTAACAGAACAACAACGTCGCGAACTGGACTGGGAAAAAACCGACGGACTGATGCCGGTGATTGTGCAACACGCGGTATCCGGCGAAGTGTTAATGCTGGGCTATATGAACCCGGAAGCCTTAGATAAAACCATCGAAAGCGGCAAAGTCACCTTCTTCTCGCGCACTAAACAGCGAATGTGGACCAAAGGCGAAACGTCTGGCAATTTCCTCAATGTGGTGAGTATTGCGCCGGACTGCGACAACGACACGTTACTGGTGCTGGCGAATCCCATCGGCCCGACCTGCCACAAAGGCACCAGCAGCTGCTTCGGCGACACCGCTCACCAGTGGCTGTTCCTGTATCAACTGGAACAACTGCTCGCCGAACGCAAATCTGCCGACCCGGAAACCTCTTACACTGCCAAACTGTATGCCAGCGGCACCAAACGCATTGCGCAGAAAGTGGGCGAAGAAGGCGTGGAAACCGCACTGGCAGCAACGGTGCATGACCGCTTTGAACTGACCAACGAAGCATCTGACTTGATGTATCACCTGCTGGTGTTGTTGCAGGATCAGGGGCTGGACTTAACGACGGTAATTGAGAACCTGCGTAAACGGCATCAGTGAGTTGCGGGGTAAGCGGATGCGATGTTGTTGTCGCATCCGGCAAAAAAACGGGCAAGGTGTCACCACCCTGCCCATTTTCTTTAAAACCGAAAAGATTACTTCGCGTTGTAATTACGTAGAGCGTTACGCCCCAAGACAATCCCCGCGCCAACCATGCCGCCCAGCAGCACCGCCAGAATCAAAGTAATTGCCTTTTTCGGGCTATCGCGACGAATAGGTAACGTCGGTTTCATCACATAGCGGTAAGCATGAATATCAAGTTTATCAACGTCAAGATTGTCGATATCCAGCAGGTTTTGACGAGTCTGATAGTAGTTTGATGAGAACACCAACGGACGAGTCGCCTCGTGCTTAATCATCGACTCCAGCGCTTCGCTCCCCAAAAGGAACATAGTATCTTGGGTTACGTCCTGTGTCTGCTGAATCTGCGGCTTTGTCACCTGCGCCTGATTCGCATACTGCAACGCTTCCTGAATCTGACGGATACGCAGATCTTTCTGCTCCTGCGCAACCACTTCCTGAGTTCTTAAAGAGTCCTGCAAGTTTTTCCGTCCCAGAGCAATGTTGTCTTTGAGATCCTTTTCTAGCTCTTGATTCACTTTTTCATCAACTTGCTGAATGTATTGGGCCAACTTCATTTGTGCGCCCTCTGCTGTTTGCCCAACATAAGAAACAGTCAATGGTAATTGCTGGTTCTTAACAGAAGGTTCGATGGTAAGTTTCTCTGGCTCTTCCTGATTATCCAGCGTTTCTGCTAATGCAGAGAAGGCAGAACTGAAGCGACCAATTAACGTCTCCTGCAAATCCGATACTTTCGGTGCAGCCTGACCATATATAACATTCATGGCATTGTTATAGCCAGCAATTTGCCCCACGTCGGGCTGAGTGATAATTGCTGTTGACGTCCATTTCTCCTTCGCTACTGCCAAATAACCAATAGCCAGGGCAATAGCTACAATGACGGAAATGATGATTGTCATCTTGCCACGCCACAACTGCACTAGTAAATCAATCAAATCAATCTGTTCCGGGTCATGGTTTTGCCCAGAAACATTATTATTTTCTACTCTCATCATTACCCTAACTGACGGAAATTTCCAAGTCCGCATAGTTTAGCGATAATCCCCGTGAATGCTATAGGATAAGTGATAAAAATAATGAATTGTTGCGTAAGTAACAAAAGACAATCAGGGCGTAAATAGCCCTGATAACAAGATGTTAGTCGCTGCCAAAGAGATCGCGGGTGTATACCTTATCTGCCACATCTTTAAGCTCTTCTGCCATTCGGTTAGAGATAATGACGTCGGCTTGTTGTTTGAAGGTGGCGAGATCACGTTCCAGGCGAGAGTTGAAGAATGAGTCTTCTTTCATCACTGGCTCGTAGATGATTACTTCAACACCTTTCGCCTTGATACGCTTCATAATCCCCTGAATAGAAGACGCACGGAAGTTATCTGAACCGCTCTTCATAATCAGACGATAAATACCTACCACTTGCGGCTTGCGTGACAAAATGGCATCGGCAATAAAATCTTTACGCGTGCGGTTAGCATCGACAATTGCCGAGATCAGGTTATTCGGCACAGACTGGTAGTTCGCCAGTAACTGCTTGGTATCTTTCGGCAGACAATAACCACCATAACCAAACGACGGATTGTTGTAATGGTTGCCAATACGCGGATCGAGACAAACGCCTTCGATTATTTGACGGGAATTCAGACCTAAACTTTCTGCGTAGCTATCCAGTTCGTTAAAGTACGCCACGCGCATCGCCAGGTAGGTGTTTGCAAAAAGTTTAATCGCTTCTGCTTCAGTGGAGTCGGTAAACAGGGTCGGGATATTTTGCTTAATCGCGCCTTCCTGTAACAGCGCAGCAAAACGTTCTGCGCGTTCTGAACGCTCACCGATGACAATACGTGAAGGATGGAGATTATCGTAAAGGGCTTTACCCTCACGGAGAAATTCCGGGGAGAATATAATATTTTCAGTACGATATTTCTTATGCATCGCTGCGGTAAAACCAACGGGAACCGTTGATTTGATGACCATAACCGCATAAGGGTTTATCTCAACTACGTCTTTAATTACTGATTCTACACTGGATGTATTGAAATAATTAGTTTTAGGATCATAGTCGGTTGGAGTGGCGATGATGACATAATCAGCATCCCGGTAGGCTTCATTTTTATCTAATGTGGCATTAAAGTGTATTTTATCTGACTGCAAAAATTGCTGAATTTCCTTATCAACAATAGGAGATATCCGATCATTCAGCATAGCAACGCGTGACGGTAAAATATCTAATGCCACAACCTCATGATTTTGTGCGATTAGAAGCCCGTTTGACAAGCCTACATAGCCAGTACCGGAAATGGTGATTTTCATTTCATGCTCTCAGAATTAACTTAACTGTGAATCATGATGTTTTTAGCATCCTGATAAGAGCTAAAAGTTTTAACGCTACGTTGTTCGATGGTCAACGCAACGAAAAACAATTCAGATTTTCTTTATAAGAATAGCTGATATTTATTAAGTTAATATTAAGCAGTGAAATTTAGTCTATAAGATAATTGGCAAAAAAAAGCCCGGTGCAATATACGCCGGGCCTCAATTTTATTGTTGGTTAAATCAGATTAATCCAGCCATTCAGTATGGAACACACCTTCTTTATCAATACGCTTATAAGTATGCGCACCAAAATAGTCACGCTGTGCCTGGATCAGGTTCGCAGGCAGAACAGCAGCACGGTAGCTGTCGTAATAGGCAACCGCTGCGGAGAAGGTCGGAACCGGAATACCGTTCTGTACTGCATAAGCAACGACATCACGCAGCGCCTGCTGGTAGTCATCGGCAATTTGCTTGAAGTACGGAGCCAGCAGCAGGTTAGCGATCTGCGGATTTTCGGCATAAGCATCGGTGATTTTCTGCAGGAACTGCGCACGGATGATGCAGCCAGCACGGAAAATCTTCGCGATTTCGCCGTAGTTCAGATCCCAGTTGTACTCTTCAGACGCAGCACGCAGCTGAGAGAAGCCCTGGGCGTAAGAAACGATTTTGCCCAGATACAGCGCACGACGAACTTTTTCGATGAACTCAGCCTTGTCGCCTGCTGGCTGTGCTTGCGGACCAGAGAGAACTTTAGATGCGGCAACACGCTGATCTTTCAGAGAAGAGATATAACGTGCAAACACAGACTCGGTAATCAGCGACAGCGGTTCGCCGAGATCCAGCGCGCTCTGGCTGGTCCATTTACCGGTACCTTTGTTAGCCGCTTCATCCAGGATCACATCAACCAGGTAGTTACCGTCTTCATCTTTTTTGGTGAAGATATCTTTGGTGATGTCGATCAGGTAACTGCTCAGTTCACCGTTATTCCACTCGGTGAAGGTCTGTGCCAGTTCTTCGTTGGTGAGGTTCAGGCCACCTTTAAGCAGAGAATAGGCTTCAGCAATCAGTTGCATATCACCGTATTCGATACCGTTGTGAACCATCTTCACATAATGGCCTGCGCCATCGGCACCAATATAGGTAACGCATGGCTCCCCGTCTTCAGCTACTGCGGCGATTTTGGTCAGGATTGGTGCAACCAGTTCATAAGCTTCTTTCTGGCCACCAGGCATAATGGAAGGACCTTTCAGCGCGCCTTCTTCACCACCGGAAACACCGGTACCGATGAAGTTAAAGCCTTCGGCAGAAAGCTCACGGTTACGGCGAATGGTGTCCTGGAAGAAGGTATTACCACCATCAATGATGATGTCACCCTTATCGAGGTATGGCTTGAGGGAATCAATAGCAGCATCCGTGCCTGCACCTGCTTTCACCATTAACAGGATGCGACGAGGCGTTTCCAGAGATTCAACGAACTCTTTCACCGTATAGTAAGGAACCAGTTTCTTGCCTGGATTTTCGGCAATCACTTCTTCCGTCTTTTCACGGGAACGGTTGAAAATAGAGACGGTATAACCACGGCTTTCGATGTTGAGCGCAAGGTTGCGCCCCATCACGGCCATACCGACGACGCCGATCTGTTGCTTTGACATTGTTTACTCCTGTCAGGGGTGGTCACCGCGAAGTGTGCGGCTTAAATGTGGTATAGATGTTAACTCACTCATAGAGATACTGAATAGCATTACCTTGGATATACCACACCGGATATCTCATCTTTTCCGTTTTTTAAAACCCATTTATATGAAATTACTGAATTACTTGTTCAGTAACTCAAGGATAAGTTTTGTCTTTTCTTCCATCAGCGGTACATCGCCGCGCGATTCCACATTCAACCGCACCACCGGTTCGGTGTTAGAGGAGCGCAGGTTAAAGCGCCAGTCGGCAAAGGTCATGCTGATGCCATCGGTGCGATCCACCGCCAGCGCCTCGCGGCTAAAGTGCTGTTCCACGCGGTTAATCGCCTCAACGGGGTGTGCCAGTTTGCTGTTGATCTCACCGCTTGCCGGAAACGCTGCCATCCGGTCGCGCACCAGTTCGCCCAGCGTTTTTCCTTTCAGGCACACCAGTTCGGCGACCAGCAGCCACGGGATCATGCCGCTGTCGCAGTAAGCGAAATCACGGAAGTAATGGTGGGCGCTCATTTCGCCACCGTAGATAGCGTCTTCCTTGCGCATACGTTCTTTAATAAAGGCGTGTCCGGTTTTCGACATTACCGGGGTGCCGCCTGCGGCAGTCACCACATCAACGGTGTTCCAGGAGAGACGTGGATCGTGGATGATCTTCGCGCCGGGATTTTTTTCGAGGAACGCTTCTGCCAGCAGGCCGACAATGTAGTAGCCCTCAATAAACTGCCCTTTTTCGTCAAACAGGAAACAGCGGTCAAAATCGCCATCAAAGGCAATGCCCATATCCGCGCCGTGTTTGATGACCGCATTGCGGGTGTCGTCGCGACATTCCGGCAGTAGCGGGTTAGGAATACCGTTGGGGAAATTGCCGTCCGGCGTGTTGTGCACTTTGATTAATTCCACGGGTGCGCCGAGGGCTTTAAAGCGGGCTTCAATGGCGTCCACCACCGGACCCGCCGCGCCGTTCCCGGAGTTAATCACCAGCTTGAGCGGCGTGAGGTTTTTGACGTTGATATAACCGAACAGGTGATCAACGTAAGCGTCACGCAGATTGATTTGCTGATAGCGACCGCGTTTGGTTTCATCAACGGGAGGAAAGTCGTTGGCTTCTGCCAGACGCTGGATGTCGCGCAGTCCGGTATCACCGCTGATCGGGCGAGCCCCTTCGCGCACCAGTTTCATGCCGTTGTAATCCATCGGGTTATGGCTGGCGGTAACTTCGATGCCGCCATCCACGCCGAGATGGAACGTGGCGAAATAGATCTCTTCGGTGCCGGACATGCCAATATCCAGCACATCGACGCCCGCATCCTGTAACCCCTTCGCCAGCGCCAGTTTTAAGGTTTCGCTGGTGAGTCGGACGTCACCGCCTAACACAATGGTTTTCGGTTTGAGAAATTCGCCATAAGCGCGACCAATGCGCCAGGCAATATCTTCATTCAGTTCTTCGCCTAATTTCCCGCGAATATCATAGGCTTTAAAGCAGGGTAAACTCGACATGATATACCTTAAACAAATAATACTTATTACAGATTAACTAAAAATATTAGCGCTCTTCTACTAACGTTACATTATCAAAAATTTAGCTACGACCATATCGGTCCTGAAAACGGATAACATCGTCTTCTTCTAAATAAGATCCAGAACGAACTTCAATTAAATCAAGAGGAATTTTCCCTGGATTTTCCAAGCAGTGTATTACACCAAGAGGTATGTAAACAGATTCATTTTCGCTAAGAATCTTAGTTTCAGAACCTATAGTCACCCTTGCAGTTCCAGAAACTATGATCCAATGTTCTGCCCTATGATGGTGCATTTGTAAAGAAAGTCCTTCACCAGGATTTACTGTTATACGTTTGACCTGATAACGCTCCCCTGTGTCAATGGAATCATATTTACCCCAAGGACGATATACTTCGCGATGAACATAATGCTCGCTACGACCTGAATTTTTAATTTGTTCTACTATTTTCTTTACATCCTGAACTTTATTTCTCTCTGAGACAAGAACAGCATCCTTTGTTTGGACAACAACTAAATTTTCCACTCCAACTGTAGCAACAATTCCCGATTCGGCATATATGAAAGAATTCTTTGTTTCATGAGAGAAAATATCCCCAACTATTACGTTGCCGTCTGAGTCTTTATCATTAATTTCCCAAAGAGAAGACCATGAACCGACATCACTCCAGCCAGCATCCATTGGAATAACAATTGCGTCTTTTGTTTTTTCCATTACAGCGTAATCAATTGACTCTTCAGGGCACTTAGAGAAAGAACTTTCATCTAAACGCACAAAATCAAGGTCAAAGTTCGCTGAAGCAATTGCTTTTTCACAAGCGGATAAAATATCAGGCCGAAATTGTTTAAGTTCCTCTATATAACGATTTGCACTAAACAAAAACATACCGCTATTCCAATAATACTCACCGGAAGCAAGATATTTAGTGGCTGTCTCATGATTTGGCTTTTCAACAAATGATGACACTATAAATGCATCCGAATCTTCCTGATTAATATATTGTCCTCGATGTATATAACCATAACCAGTTTCTGCTTTGTCTGGAATTATACCAAATGTTACCAATTTCCCATCAGCAGCGTATGGAATTGCCGATCTAACAGCGTTACAAAATTTTTCTTCATCGTGTATAACGTGGTCTGCAGCCAGTACGAGCATAAGATCATCTGCACTTTTATCAGACTTAGACATCAGCAACGCCGCTAATGCAATTGCAGGGGCAGTGTTACGCCCAACAGGCTCAAGGATGATATTCTTTGAAGTCAATCTATCGATTTTTCTAAGCTGTTCAGCAACTATAAAGCGGTATTGTTCATTACAAATGACATAAGGGTTGGTACAATCCAAACCATCCAGACGATTAGCCGTTGTTTGAAGCATGGTATGACTACCGATTAGGCTAAGAAATTGTTTCGGATAGAGAATTCTTGATAGTGGCCACAACCGACTGCCTGAACCACCAGCCATAATGATAGGTGTAATAATTTTATTATTGTTCATATAATTTCTCATCTAATGTATTCATTAAATTGGCAACTTTTGATTCCCAAGAAAAATTATTTTCTACAAAACTACGGGCATTTTCAGCCACTTCAGTATAACGATTATAATCGTAAATTATTTCTCTTAGTACGTTTTTATATTGCTCTACTGTATCTGCAACAAAAATTTCGCTACCTGATTTTGCATTAATACCTTCATAACCAATGCTAGATGTAATACATGGTAAACCTAAAGCCATGTATTCAAGAATTTTATTTTGTACGCCTGCTCCAAGACGAACAGGACATATACCTATATGCCCTGTAGAAGCGGAAGAATTGATATCATCAACAGTACCTAAAGCAATTGTATTTTTAAATGAATTTAATATATTTTTATTAGTTTCTGAGATCTTACCAATCACTTTAAAAATAATATTAAACTCATCATACAAGCAAGGTAAAATATTCTTAGCAAAATGTTTTGCAGCATCCATATTTTGTAAAGAATACATATTTCCGATAAATATAAGTTCCACAGGCTTATCGATTTTTATTTCTCTTTTTATATATCTCAAGGCTGATGTATCAACCCCATTATTGACTATATGGATATTACTGCCCGGATTAGGGTAGAGATAGTCACGGTCTACGGATGAAATAAAAGTGGTCAAATCAAAAAGATTCGCCACAGAACGTTCATATGATTCTAATCTTTTTTGTTCCAGAGAATAAATAATTGCACGCAAACTTTTTTTACTTGCTAATTTTTTAACGCGACTGTAATTCAAAGATATTGCATCTGTCATATCAAGAATTTTGAACTTGTCTGTATCCTTAACATAATCAGCAACTCTTATCAGATGACAAAATACTGCATCGCATTGTTTAATTAATTTATTGTATTTATTCTTAAATGTGTCCGATTGATAATAAGCAATTTGCAACGGTTTTTGCGTAACCAAAGCTTTTAATACATTATAATATGATTTATATTTTGGTAGATAGACACGATGAATTTCTTTGAAGACCGAGTCATTTATATTTATTTCAAGTTCTAGTGGTTGATCACATAAGCTCAGAAGAATAAGATCATATTTTTTGGAAAGTTCTTTACATAACATATAGACTCTTAATCTATCCCCTCCAATGACAGGGTAGGGAAAGCGAGGTGTAAGAACCAGTATTTTTTTTCTCTGCTCTGATTGATTCATAAAACTGAAACCTTTTATATTCAGAATCCGTCTGGATAATTTTTTTTCCAACGCCACGAGTCCAATAACATCTGTTCTAGAGTTTGTTCGGCTTGCCAGTCCAATAAAGAATTAGCTTTATCTGCATCAGCCCAACAAGACGCAACATCCCCTGCCCTTCTCTCTATAAAAGATTTATTGACCTTAATGTTTGTTAATTTTTCAAATGTAGTGATTAATTCAAGTACCGAATAACCTTTTCCTGTACCAAGATTAAAGATATTATATCCCGAATTGATACTTAAATAATTCATTGCAGCCAAATGACCTTTCGCTAAGTCAACAACATGAATAAAATCCCTTACACCTGTTCCATCATTAGTAGGGTAATCATTGCCATAAATAAATAATTTATCACGTTTACCACTCGCAACATCCAATAAATAAGGAACAAGATTATTAGGGATACCAGATGGAGCCTCACCTATTTTACCACTAGAATGAGCACCGACAGGATTAAAATATCTCAAGCAAATTATATCCAGTTTTCCCGTGGAACTAACATCCTCTAGAATTTTTTCAACAAAATACTTCGATGTGCCATATGGATTCGTAGTTCCTCCAATTTTAGCTGTTTCTGGAATTGGAATTATCTCTGGTTCACCATAGACTGTCGCAGATGAACTAAAGATAAATTTTTTAATTCTGTACTCTTCCATTACCTGTAATAAAGTAATGGTCACTCCAACATTATTCTGGTAATACTTTAAGGGTTCACTTTTAGACTCTGAAACAGATTTAAAGCCAGCAAAATGAATAACTATATCTATGGCGTGTTTCTCGAAAATAGCGGAGAGTGTCTTCCTACACCCAGCATCTCCAGTAATTGTTATAAAATCACGTCGAGTAATTTCTTTTATTTTTTCGATACACTTGTATGAAGCATTACTGAAATTGTCCAGAACGATAATCTCATGACCTGCATTCAGTAATTCAATAGCCGTATGAGATCCGATATATCCAGCACCACCAGTTACTAATATGTTCATATTATATCTCCACTAACTAATCGTCAAAATTTATTATATCAAGTTCATGGCCATTAAACCGATAATGTGAATAATATTTTTGCTGATAAGACATTATTAGCTGTTTATTGATACTTTTCATCTTGAAATCTTTAGGAAATTCCTCATCCAAATGTGAGATTTTTTTAACACACTCCTTATTGTGTATAATTTCATCATAGCCGATTAAGGAATGCTCTGTCGCATAAATATATAATCCATATGATAGTGCTTCTGCAATTTTTGTTTTCATTCCACTTCCTAAAACTATAGGAGAATAAAAAACATCACAAGCAGATAATAAATATGACATTTCACTATTAGATAGATTATCGAAAAAAAATAAATTATCCAAATCAGGAAGATTCAAAGTAGTACTTTTCCTACCTGCCAAAATATAGCAATAATCATTATTAGACTTTGCTGCATTTAAAACATAGTTGGCAGCATCTATATTTGGAAAAAAATCAAAAGATGCAGTAAATACTACTTTTTTCCTATTATCATTATTCAATCGATTATACTCATTAATAAAGTGAGCTGACAATACATCAGTTGGTTTTTCTCTACTAAATATCACAGGGAGAATTAAATTTCTGCTTTTTTTAATCCCATAAAATTTATCCATTGCATTTTTATCTTGCCGGGTAATATAGCTAACTAAATCTGAATTCTTAAGCCCGATAAATTCATTGAGATAAACAATTAATTTTTCAATAAAAGTAGTTATGTTTTTATCTTTTTGTCTTATTAAGTCATATTCGAAGTTATCCGTAAACAATATGATCTTTTTGTGGGGCATGAGTATTCTAAAAAGCAGACATAACAATCCAAGCCGAGAGTTGTGAAAAGCAAGAATATCTTGCTTCCGTAAAATTTTAATTATTGAGAAAATATAAGGGACATAAAATGATGGTATAAAAAAAAGCCTGGATATTATATCCTGACGTTTACCTTTAATAAATGATATATGTTGAAAAGTATTGTCTTCGAATAGTTTACCTGAGGATTTTTTATCAATAAGTGTTAAATTAACATTCTGTTTTTGTAGAAAACTAACAAGCGTACGTAAATATACTCCTCCTCCGGTAAGTTCATTATATGAGTTAATTGAAATGAGACAGAGTTTCTTATTTTTTTTCATTAAATGCCGCCGTTAAAATTTCCGCATATCTCTCTTCAGAAAAAAGCTCACGCTTGCTATAAATAGTTTGTCTCAAATGATAATATTTTTCATTATCAAGACTAATTAATTTGTAGGCTACTTGTGCTAAATCTTCTTTATTATTGGCAATAAATACGCCAGGAAAACTTTCTGCATACAACTCTCTAATTGCACCAACATTATAGCCTATCACAGGGCAACCACAGCATAGCGCTTCAATAGTAACCAGCTCATATCCTTCATAATAGGACGGTAAAATAAGTACTCTGGATTTCTTAAATATTTCTGGCATTTTCGCATAGGGGACAGCAATGCTGGTCAGAACATTATTTAGCGAAGCAAAATTTTGTGGGGCGGGAATACTTGAAACTAAATGGAAGGAAGTATCTGGCAGATTTTTACATATGTAATACAGATCATCTATTCCTTTTCCTTTTTCCAATCGCCCGACAAATGTCACATATTCTGCTTCATTAACATCAGTGTAATCAAATTGTGCAAGATTTATAAAATTTCGAACAACTTTGATTTTATGTGAATTAATATTGTAAAGCTCATTCCATTCACTTTTAACCTTATTTGAAACAGCCCAGATATTTTTTGAAAATGCTCCAGCCCAACGCTCATAGAAAGATAAAAGACCACTGCCAGACAACCGATTAGGTTTTTTATTCATGACTGTTTGAAAATAACATTTCATATTGCCATGAGCTATTAAGATGTCATTCCTATAAAAAGGAGAACAATAGCCATGTGCAATAACTTTAAACGTCACGCCACGTAATTTTTGTAAGGTTAAATAAAGAGAAACTAATATTGGATAAAGTGCTACTTGTATTTTTTTGTTACGAATTTTGTTAGAAATTTTGAAGTATGTTTTATCAAGTATAATGACTTTAACCCCCAAATTTTTAAGAATGTTACATTGTTGGGCAACAACCCTTTCCACCCCACCTTGCCCTCCTGAACCATTATACGCGGCGATATATATAATCATTTTAAAAACTTCCCGATAAACGACTTCATTTTTAGCAGAACGAATTGACACTGTCGGTAAAATATAGCATGCTTTTGTCCTGAAAGAAGATTCAAATTATCATTATATTTTTTTAAAAATCTATAATTATTTATGCAACTTTCGTAATGATATTTTAATCGATTAGCTGTTCTTGCCCCTCCCGTCGCTTTTCTTGGAGGTAAATTTATTAACAAAGCCTTTGAATCATATATAAATTTTTTATTTTTAATAAATAGAGATAGCATGAAATCAGTTTCCTCACGATAGCAGTTTCCCGTATAAGATATATCAAATCGATATTTCGATATTAGTTCCCTTTCAGCTAGAACAAAAGGCTGTGCATAAAAACATTCAATCGGATGGTCCAAATCACATGTATAACTAAAGTCCAATCTATTTAGATCACTAACAAAACGCCCCTCTTTTTTATGTCGATTTATGCAATCTTCAATTGTTTTCTCGTTATTATTCATATAAAGTATTCTTGCGCCGATTACATCAGCGCCTGTCTCATATTTTGTAGCCAATAACCGAGATATAACACCGGGTAAGAGGTAAGAGTCATCATCACCAAAAAAAATATATTTCCCTTTGGCTATTTCAATCCCTCGGTTTTTAGAATACATCTGTTTTTTATTCGTTTCATTTTCTAAAATAACTAACTGAGAATATTTTTCCTTCAGTTCAGCTAATACACTATTTGTATTATCTGTTGATCCATCATTGATAACTATAACCTCTAAAGTCTCATCCTGAAAATAACTTGGTATGACCTCCTTAAGAATATGAGCCCTGTTATAACTTGGGATTATTATGCTGACATTTTTTTCTGACATTTTGGTCAATCCTTTTTATACTGGATGTATAATGTAACTAAAAAAGCAACAAATATACTTTTGACAAGATAGGGGAAGAAATAGAACAAAGTCTCTCTTGGTGTGAATAATATAGGTGGCAACACACTATAATAAACAAAATATATAATTGGTTTGTTTTTTGTATATTTTTCCAATACATTTAAATTAAGTAAAAGTAAAAAGGGTATAATGAAACATCCAATCAGACCAAATGCTAAAAACGATTCTGCTAAATAACTCCCCCCAAGTCCGAACCCAAGATTATATAGTTCTGGGTTTGCTGTGTATGAGGCCAAATGGCTATAGCTTATTTCCGGCAAGCTCAATTTGACATTAAATATTGACGAGCAAGTTATTATTAACTGGCTGAATAGATAGGTAACATTATATCCCCCTGACAATAGTTGTAGTTTTACTGATTGATAAATGGAAAGATATGATACTCCCATGCCGTATACAAAGTTTATAACAGGATTATTACCCTGCATTAATTGAAAAAAACTCCCTCCAGTGCGCCACATTGAGATAAATTCACTAATCACAAAAATGACGCTAAAAACAAAAATCATTGTAATCAGCAGACGTAAGTTTCTTGTCTTTACTTCATTAAAATATATACATGTAACCGTTAAAAGAAACGTTATAGCTTCACTACGACTACCCTTCAAGGTGCTAAATGCAGCAATGCATATCGCAATAAAAAGAAATTTTTTATTTGTTCTGAACTGTATATGAAACGCACATATAAGGAAAAAAGAACAATAAAATAAATAAGATAGAAAATCATAACCTATTGGCGTTGTTATATTTGATTGATAAATATCAACATAACTATTAGATTCTATAAAGTTAAAAAAGAATATCCCTTTTACAACCATACCTATCGAACCCAGAAAAAATAAAGTCAAAAGAAACTTTATTTTTAGCAATTGTTTTTCAGGATAAGGACCATGCGGATAAAATTTTTCAGTATTTTTGCATAGAATTAGTCCCAATGTATAACCATAATACATTAGTGTTATAGCATAGTTAGCCAAAATCACATCGTCATCCATATATCCTTCAATAAACCAATCGGCAATCCTATAATCATAGTTTGCAAACAAAGATAATAAAGGGCGACAACCTAAAAACACAAAAGATGATATAACGAGAAGGCTGGCCGGAGAAGTTATTTTATTAGTGATATATGCGATATAAAAAACTGTTATCGTTGCTATAACAAGGATATATTGTGATTTATTTGGTTCATTACCAAACAGTAACACTAAAATTGTCAGCATTAAACTTAAATAGAATGTAATAGCAGGAACCGCCTTCACTTTCATTATACTCTCGCTCCCCACTTTCGATGGGCAATAAAAGCTAGCATACTGAATACAAGAAACTCACCAATTAGGTTTAATAAAACCCCCCCCAGAATGTCAAAGCGTGATATTAACAGCCAGGACAAACTAACAACAATAATTCCCGCCATAACATTTATACTTCGTAGTATTTTTACATTATCTGTCGGTATAAGAAACTGTATACCAAGGACATTATTTAAAGATGAAAAAATGGTAATTATTGACGCAAATAAAATAATAACAAATGAAACGTCAACTTTACCTATAAAAGTCGCCACATATTGCCCTAACCCCATATAACATAAACATGCAATTATGCTAATTGTTAAATGCACAAAAAAACTTTTTTTAATTCTATAATAAAACAGTTTATCTTGAGGTTTAATTTCTGAAACTTGAGATAACATATACTGTGATATTGGATTAATTAGACTTTGACATGCTGTTGTCATTTTTTGAACGATTGAAAAAACACCAAGACTCGTATTACCGCAAAGGTTTCCAATTAACACAGGAATTAGACCATTGTAACCAATCGTACCTATTACGCCAATAAAAACATTTCCTGCCTTCTTAAATTCCACAATGCATTCATTAGGTTTAAGATGAACAACATGGCTAATATGAATATTTGGCCATAAGTATATACAGCATATGAGTAATGTTGCATTTTGCAAAAAACTTAGGATAAAAACATTATCTCCGCCACTACAGACATAAACAAGAAGTATGATAAACAATGTTATTCTCACTATTACTTGTGAGTATGAAAGTTTTTTAAAATCACCAATCCCCTGCAAAAACCAATTGGGCGATAATATATTACCAATAGTGCATAGAAAAATTGACAAAAACCCAAAAAATGACAAGTGGACTATATTTAATCTGCACAATAAAAATACACATGTTAATGCAATTATAAAAAGCAATGATTTTAAAAGAACAACTATTGAGTAATAGCGCTGTAAATTTTGGGTCTCACATCTATGTCTCGCAGCAACCACAGGTCCTGTGTAAGTAAAGCCAAAATCAATAATCAAAGCCACTATTTGATAAATAGATGTAATATAGACCAATTCCCCATATTCCCCCAACCCAATATATTTTATCAGGATAGGGATAATTACCAATGGCGCGATATAATTAAATAACTGCAATATATACAACCCTAAAAATACGTTTTTTATTTTATCTTTAAGCCTTAAATAATTGTGCACACGTTGTATCCTATTCATTTAGGTGTAATTATATTATTGAAATGCGATGTTCTATAAGAATGACTTTATAATTTCAGCACGCTACCGCCCCTGGCTTTACAGCTACCAGAGCACTGCATGCATGTCTACGATGTGACGAGCGTTACCCACTCGCGCTAAACCCGTAAAATTCAAATGCTAATTGTCTTACCAATCCGCTCTGGAAACAAGGAAAATCCTGGAAAACTTTGACGAAAATCCTATTGCTAAGTCGTTGTTATTCTGATTGTTTATATAAAACAACGGCAGGAAAATTCGCAACAAATTACTTTCGCCGCTAATCTTCACTGCCGTTATAATTTTCTTATCAACCGTTACATCCGGTCAGATTTTCATTATTCGCTTAACAGCTTCTCAATCCCTTTACGGAACTTCGCCCCTTCTTTGAGGTTGCGTAGTCCATACTTCACGAACGCTTGCATATAACCCATTTTTTTACCGCAGTCGTAGCTGTCGCCGGTCATCAGCATGGCATCAACGGACTGTTTTTTCGCCAGTTCGGCAATGGCATCAGTCAGCTGAATACGCCCCCATGCACCAGGCTGAGTGCGTTCAAGTTCCGGCCAAATATCGGCAGAAAGCACATAGCGACCAACGGCCATGATGTCTGAGTCCAGCGTCTGCGGCTGATCCGGTTTTTCGATGAATTCAACAATGCGGCTGACTTTACCTTCGCGGTCCAGCGGCTCTTTGGTCTGGATGACAGAGTATTCAGAGAGGTCACCCGGCATACGTTTTGCCAGCACCTGGCTGCGGCCCGTTTCGTTGAAGCGCGCAATCATGGCAGCAAGGTTGTAGCGCAGCGGGTCGGCGCTGGCGTCGTCGATCACAACGTCTGGCAGCACCACGACAAATGGATTGTCACCAATGGCAGGTCGTGCACATAAAATGGAGTGGCCCAAACCTAAAGGTTCGCCCTGACGCACGTTCATAATTGTCACGCCCGGCGGGCAAATGGACTGTACTTCCGCCAGCAGTTGACGCTTCACGCGCTGTTCAAGGAGAGATTCTAATTCATAAGAGGTGTCGAAGTGGTTTTCGACCGCGTTCTTGGAAGCGTGAGTTACCAGGAGGATTTCTTTGATCCCTGCAGCCACAATCTCGTCAACGATGTACTGAATCATTGGCTTGTCGACGATCGGTAGCATCTCTTTGGGAATCGCCTTAGTGGCAGGCAACATATGCATCCCAAGACCCGCTACAGGAATAACTGCTTTTAAATTCGTCATTATTTCATCCACCTGTAAAATGGTTGCTGAATTATAGCTTGTTCGATTTTTTTCGCCAGCATCAATTACCCTGAATTGATTACTGAATTACTTGTGATGTTACGCCGCTTCGTTGTGGATTGCAGTAGCATTGTTCCTAAGTATGGCTCCATTTTTCCAGGAATGGTCGCAAATCTACTCCCTCCGTTCTGGCAATCTAAAGTTAATCTTCTCCACATTAACAATATGGTGATTAATCCTGTCGATATCGACGGAGATTTGTCCTTTTTCATTCACCGCATGAACATTTGCAAGAGACAGCAGTGTTTCTTTTTTCGCCATAAACACGCCGCGAACGTCTTTGCGCATGTCAAAGTTCATGCTCAATGCGGGTCCAACTGAGGATTCCTGCATCACATTGATATTTCGCATAAAAAGATGTTGCGGTTTGTTGTGTAACTCCAGCGACGCACGCTTCATCTCAATGTTAGTCAGCGCCACAAAGGAGACAGCATTCCCAGCGGAGATTTGGATGCCGCGCAATTTATAAGCAAGATGAGTATTATCCAGTTGAATATCATTCACTCGGAAATTCTGCGGTATCGAGAGATATTTGCCTTTAATTACCCCATAGCCGATTAACATCCCGGCACTATTAATCATTTCAATATTATCAATCACAAAGTTGTCACAACCATAAATAGCAACTGTGGCGTTATCAATACCTGCTTTCTTACTGAAATCCGGCGTGATATTACGAGCTTTGATATTACGGATAACAAAATGTTTACCATTTTCAACATGGATCAGTTGCCGACAATCTGATCCCGTGATATTCGCAACGACAAAGTTTTTCACTGCCTGGTTTTCCGGATAATTATTATCGTAAGTACTTCCTGCCAGTCCTATGCCAATACCCCAGTTGATTTTGCCGTTAGTACAGTTGATGCGCTCGATGACATGGTCGGATATCAAAATGTCGCGATCATTGATTGCTACATTCCATTCAATGGCGTCGCCCTGTAAGTCGCTGAACTTACAATTGGTGATGTTGGCACCGATAATCTGGTTATGAAATCCCTGGCGTAAAATGGCGTAATTAGCGTGGCTGACGGTCAGGTTATCGATGGTCAAGTTGCGCATGACGCGTTTATTTTTGCCGCCGATATAAATCTGCGTTACCGGGCCAAAACCGCTCATCGCCAACCCTTTGATGATGCAGTCAGAACCGCGCACATCCAGGGTGATGTTATGCATACGGCCGCCCTTCTCCCCTGTCACCTGGCTGCCGTCTTGTAAGACAAAACGCCCTCTGCCGTTGCCGCGCAGGCTTCCAAGGATGTGCAACGTTTTGCCAGGAGGAATGAAGATGCCGGTGTTGATATTTTCACAAACGAATCCGGCAGGCACGACGACCGTTTGCCCTTCGCTGAAGGCTTGTTTAAATGAGGCGATCCAGTCGTGTGGGTTGTAGTCGTTAATGTTAACGATTTGTCGGGCGGGAAGCGCGCGAGCGAAAGGGGTATGGAGGAAGGCAAGCGCCGAGCTTGCCGTCAGGAAGGTGCGTCGGGAGAGTTTTTTAAATGGCATACGTTCTCCTCTATAAAGCCTGCAGCAAGCTGGCGAGTTCTCGATTGATCACCTGCTGGTTAAAATCGTGTTCGACTTTTTCGCGCGCACGTTTGACAACCGTAGTAAGTTCGTCGGTGTCCAGTTGGCTAAACGCCGCCAGTCGTTGCGCCAGTGCACAGGCATCGTTCTCAGGCACCAGCCAACCGGATTTATCGGCCTCCACCAGTTCCGGTATTCCGCTGTGCAGAGTAGAAACAACCGGAATGCCAACCGCCATCGCTTCCATTAGCGCCACCGGAATACCTTCCATATCGCCATCCGCACCTGTAACCGATGGCAACAGGAAGACATCCGCGTCATCGAGCATCGCTTTCACTTCATGGCTCGGTTTAAAGCCCGGCATCTCTATCACATCTTCCAGTTGATATTGTTCGATGAGGGTGCGCAGGCGTCGTTCCCACGGGCCAATGCCGAGGATGCGATAGCGAAATGCCACGCCCTGCTCTTTCAACTGGCGGCAGGCTTCAATCGCCACATGCAGGCCTTTTTTCTCGGTTAAGCGTGCGACGGAGATGATTTCCAGCGACGTTGCGGGCGCTTTCACCGGACGCGGGCTAAAACGCGTCATGTCCACGCCCATGCGCGATACGGCGATTTTTTCCCTCGGGCAGCCCATTTTTTGCAGCCTTCCGGCCCACAGATTGCTTATTGGTAACATCAGGTCGCCACGGCGAAACAATTGTTGATATTCGGGAGTGTAGTGGTTGAGCACTTCCCGACTGGAGATATCAATACCGTGGAAGATAGTGGCAATTTTGCCGCGAATGACACCCAGTTCGCGTAGTTTTGCCGCGGTTACCCCAGCAGGGCCAAAATGAGCGATAAACACATCGGCATGAAACGGTGTTGCGACCTGGCCGCAAATGGCAGACAAAATCAGGTTCCGCGACTCAGCACCATAGCGTTTGAGGTTAAGCGCCTGCCAGGTATTTTTACGATGAATACCGCGCAACGTCTGGCTGGCGCGGTGGCGCAGTTTCGCCACTTTGCCTTGTGGCTCGTCCTGTAACCAGCGGGTTCTGGCGGCAAGGTTATATTTTGTCCATGCCGCGTGGGTGTTTTGTGTGTCGCCTTTTTGCAGCGCGACAATCTCCACCTCAAAGCCCATATCAATAAACGCGGTAATTTGATTGAGGACGAAGGTTTCCGACGACAGTGGAAATTTCAGTAAAAAGAAGCCGACCTTCATTTCGCCTCCCCGATGCGTTCAAGCACAGATTTCACCATCTGCATTCCCGTCTGACGTTCGCGACTGACGGCTTCGTTAAGTCGCGTGTTCAGTGCCGGAAGCTGGCCTAAGGTATCCGCAACCATCGCTTGCAGGCTGCCGTCTAATAAATGACGGATATCAATTGCCATCTCTGGTAGCCCCAGTTGTTGCATAATCCCGGCGGATTTATGTTCATAGTTGATGGCAATCGCCGGAGTGGCAAAGTTCATCGAGATAATGGCAGAGTGCAGGCGCGTACCGACGGTGAGTTCACAGGCCCCCAGAATTTTGCCCATTTCCAGATCGTTGAGTTCATCCATCACCACGTGGTAACGGGCAGGATCGCTGATGTGCTGGCGAAGATTGAGCGCCACCATGCGGTCGTCTTTGTTATAGCTGTCGATGCCCGTACAGGTGGAAAGCGCAATCACCTGATACCCTTCGTCGAGAATGCGATTGACCACCCCGGCAAAGGCTTTTTCATACGCTTGCTGAGTGGTGCCGAGACGTTTGTCGAACGGTGCCAGTTCGCGCAGGGTAATTGCTACCGTTTTCTGTTGTGCGGCAACGTCCAGCCAGTGTTGAACGGCATAGCTGGCGGTGAAATCTTCGGTGTGGTGATCGACCAGCCAAGCGGTATCGACGCCATGTTCCACTTTTGCGGTGGTGATATTGCTGCGTTTCATCAGATCAAGGCTGACCGATTCGCGCAGGATCAGCGCGTCACAGTGACCAAAAACGTAGTTCGCCAGTTGGTTAAATTGCTCATCCTGGAAGGGACCGACGCTGTGACCAATCATAAACAGCGGCTTTTTCGCCATAAACGTGCAAAGTGCATGTTCAAACTGCGGCACGCCATAGAGATCGACAAAAAACGATCCGCCGACCTGGATAATGGCATCGTAACCTGACATCAGGCGCACGAAGTCAGTGAATCCCTGGGCGATGGCAATATTGCGCAGCTTGCCAGTGTCGGTGACGCGCGAGAGCAATACCTGGTGTTGATAGCGGCGACGGAGGACTTTTTTAACGCGCCCGACAACGCCCGCCGCGCTGTTGTGTTGTTTCATTTGAAGGAACAGCGGATCGCCCATTACCGGGCGGTTGAGCAGCCAGGAAGAACTGACCGGATAGCGGCTCATCACGTCCACTTCGGTATGTGGATTGAGGATGTTGATGGCATCAAGTAAGCCGCGCAAGATGGCGCTGTCGCCACGATTGCCGCAAGTGTGGTTGCCCAAAATAAGTAATTTCATTTTTTCCTCATAAATTTGATGCCAGGTGAGGCTGTGTTTGTTGTGTTCGTTGCCGTTTTTTGCCTGATGCGACGCTGGCGCGTCTTATCAGGCCTACAAGACCCGAGCACAGAACCGTAGGCCGGATAAGGCGTTCACGCCGCATCCGGCATTCAGTGCCTGATGCGACGCTGACGCGTCTTATCAGGCCTACAGGTCCCGAGCACAGAACCGTAGGATGGATAAGGCGTTTTACGCTGCACTCGGCAACCGTTGTCGGAACCGAAAACAACAACTCACCCCGCCCGTAAAAGCATTTTCATTTTTTCGCTGCGACAAAACTGACGCTTCACTTCCACCACCAGCGGATGGCGCGACAGCACAATCATCACTACAAACGCCAGCACGCCCGCGGCTATTTGCACCGCCAGCAGCATCCCCAGCGCCAGTTGCCCTTTCAGCACAATGCCCAGCACATAACTGACCACCAGCGTCGGCAGCGAGAGATAAAACGGCAGCCACAAACTCAGGATGTACTGGCGATAACTGGAACCGAGCACCGGTTTAATCATCACGAAATAGCTCAGAATGGTGTTGATAATCTGCACCAGCAGGAAGCCAAGCGTGACGCCGATTGCGCCCGCCATCTGCCCACCAATAACAATCGCCGGAATAAACAGAAATGTTTTGAATACGTTGAATTTAAAGCTGATGTCCACCCGTGCTTTCGCCATCAGCAGCGAACCAATCGGGTTACCCACGGAGCGCAGTAGCCCCACCACACACAGCAATTGCAGCACCGGAATAATGCTGTTCCACTTCTCACCAAAGACCAGCGGTACAAAGTTATTCGACACCACCATCAGCCCCAGTAGCGCCGGAAAGTTGATAATCCCCACTACCGACAACAGCTTGTAGAAGTTAACGCGCAGCTTTTCGGTATCGTCCTGAATTTTGGCGAATGCCGGAAACAACACGCGGGTGATGATCGGGTTCAGCTTCATCGGCGGCACAACGGCCACGTTGTACGCCAGGTTGTATCCCCCTGCCACGCCCGCGCCGAGAATACGCGCCAGCACCAGCGTTGAAAGGTTGGTGTTGAGATAGTTGATGATGCTGTCCGCCGTCAGCCAGGCACCAAAGCGTAAGTTCGGCGCAACAGACGCCAGCGAGAAATGCAGACCGGGGCGATAAATTTTCCGGCCAAAGTAGCCAAATAGCAGCGTTCTCACCGCACTATTGACCAGATAACCGAGGATCGCGGTCATCGCCAGCGGCCAGAAATGGGCGCTAACCACTGTAAAAGTGAAGCCCGCCAGCACCGCGCTGGTTTCGATCATGCCGATTTTGTTGAACTCCAGCTCTTTTTGCATCAACGCGCGGAACTGTTGCCCGTGGGGGATCACCACAAACGCCAGCGACAATGTTTTAATCAACGGTGCCAGGTCCGGGTTATTCAGCACGTCGCCGATGAGATCACTCAACAAAAACACCACCACACACACCACAAGCCCCAGCCCAACGTTCAGCCAGTACAGCGTGGTGAGTTCAAGGTGGCTGATTTCTTTTCGCTGAATAATCGAGTTAGCAATACCGAAGTCAGAAAGCGTATCTGCCAGCGCGATGATCACCAGCGACACGGTAAGCAAACCGAACTGGTGGTTGTCGATAATCCGCGCCAGCACGGTCATCTGCACCAGCCCGAGGCCGATGATGATCACCGTGGCAATCGCCGACCACTTCGCGCCGCTGATGGTTTTTTCACGTAAGCTCATATCAATATGCCGCTTTGTTAACGAAGCCTTTGAATACCGTCAGGAAAACGATTTTGATATCGAACCAGACGCTCCATTCGCGGATGTACTCAAGGTCGAACTCGACGCGTTTTTCCATTTTCTCCAGCGTGTCGGTTTCGCCGCGCCAGCCATTAATCTGCGCCCAGCCGGTAATGCCCGGTTTCACCTTATGGCGCAGCATGTAGCCTTCAATGAGCTGGCGATACTGTTCGTTATGCGCTACTGCGTGCGGACGTGGACCGACAATCGACATCCCCCCGGTCAGCACATTGATAAACTGCGGCAGTTCATCCAGCGAGGTGCGGCGCAGAAAGTTCCCCACTTTGGTGACGCGCGGATCGTTCTGCGTCGCCTGGGTCACCACTTTGTCGTTCTCCATCACTTTCATCGAACGGAACTTCCACACTTTGATCGGTTTGCCATCCATGCCATAGCGAGTCTGGCGGAAAATAACCGGCCCAGGTGAACTGAGTTTCACCGCCAGCGCAATACAGCACAGCACCGGGGAGATCAGCAGCAGGATAAGCGTCGCCAGCACAATGTCTTCCGCACGTTTGAGCAGGCGGTTAACCCCGGAAAGCGGCGTGTCGTAAAGCGGCACCACCGGAACGCCGTTCATCTCTTCAAGACGTGAATGGAGAATGTTGAAGGTAAAGACATCGGGGATCAGCAGCACCGAACAGGTGGTGTCCGCCAATTGATGGACCAGTTTTTTCACTCGCGCGCCGTCGCACATTTGCATCGCGATATAGACGTTATGAATCTTGCCCGCTTTCGCATCCTCGACCAGCTGTTGCAGGTTACCCGCCCAGTCGTTAGAAACGCCGCCCGGTTTTGGGTCGTGGTAAACGCCCACAACTTCAAACCCTAACCACGGCTGATTACGGAAGCTCTCCATCAGCATTTGTCCGGCGGCTAAATCCCCCGCCACCGCGACCCTGCGCTTATTATAGCCATGATTACGCAGCCAGCCAGCCCCAATGCGAATACACGAACGGCAAACCACCAGTCCGATGCTGGTCAGCCCATACCACGCCAGCCAGATTTTCAGTTGCGTGTCGAAATCATTATTGAACGCCACCAGTCCGGCGCTGAAAATCACGCTTAAGGTCCAGTTTTGTAGCAACAGGGCAAATTCTGTCGCTGCCCGAACACCGCGCCATGAGCGATAAAAATCGGTGATGCCGCCCAGCATCTGGAACACCACCAGCGTAATCAGCGCCACCAACAGGTGCATGTAGAGGAATGACAGTCCGCTCACTTCGCAAACCAGCCATAGCCCGGCAAACATGATGGTGATATCTGAAAAGCGTTGCACCATAGAGATTAACGATGCATTGGTTTTCGCTCGCTCGCGCTTTTTTAGATTTGTCATCGTTGTTCCTGTTATTAGCCCCTTACCCGCAGTGGGGTAAGGGAAGATCCGACATTACTCGTTCAGCAACGTCAGCAGAGTTCGCGTTCGCGCTTCCATCAGCGGCACATCGCCGCGCGATTCCACATTCAACCGCACCACCGGTTCGGTGTTGGAGGAGCGCAGGTTAAAGCGCCAGTCGGCAAAGGTCATGCTGATGCCATCGGTGCGATCCACCGCCAGCGCCTCACGGCTAAAATGCTGTTCCACGCGGTTAATCGCCTCAACGGGTTGCGCCAGTTTGCTGTTGATCTCACCGCTTGCCGGAAACGCAGCCATCCGGTCGCGTACCAGTTCGCCCAGCGTTTTCTCTTTCAGGCACACCAGTTCGGCGACCAGCAGCCACGGGATCATGCCGCTGTCGCAGTAAGCGAAATCACGGAAATAGTGGTGGGCGCTCATTTCGCCACCGTAGATGGCGTCTTCCTTGCGCATACGTTCTTTAATAAAGGCGTGTCCGGTTTTCGACATTACCGGGGTGCCGCCTGCGGCAGTCACCACATCAACGGTATTCCAGGAGAGACGTGGATCGTGGATGATCTTCGCGCCGGGATTTTTTTCGAGGAATGCTTCTGCCAGCAGGCCGACAATGTAATAGCCCTCGATAAACTGCCCTTTTTCGTCAAACAGGAAACAGCGGTCAAAATCGCCATCAAAGGCAATGCCCATATCCGCGCCGTGTTTGATGACCGCATTGCGGGTGTCGTCGCGGCATTCCGGCAGCAGCGGGTTAGGAATACCGTTGGGGAAATTGCCGTCCGGCGTGTTGTGCACTTTGATTAATTCCACAGGTGCGCCGAGGGCTTTAAAGCGGGCTTCGATGGCGTCCACCACCGGACCCGCTGCGCCGTTCCCGGAGTTGATCACCAGCTTGAGCGGCGTGAGGTTTTTGACGTTGATATAACCGAACAGGTGATCAACGTAAGCGTCACGCAGGTTGATTTGCTGATAGCGACCGCGTTTGGTTTCATCGACAGGAGGGAAGTCATTGGCTTCTGCCAGACGCTGGACATCGCGCAGTCCGGTATCACCGCTGATTGGGCGAGCCCCTTCGCGCACCAGCTTCATACCGTTGTAATCCATCGGATTATGGCTGGCGGTAACTTCAATGCCGCCATCCACGCCGAGATGGAACGTGGCGAAATAGATCTCTTCGGTGCCGGACATGCCAATATCCAGCACATCAACGCCCGCATCTTGCAAACCTTTCGCCAGCGCCAGTTTTAAGGTTTCGCTGGTGAGGCGGACATCACCGCCTAACACAATGGTTTTCGGTTTGAGAAATTCGCCATAGGCGCGACCAATGCGCCAGGCGATATCTTCATTCAGTTCTTCGCCTAGTTTTCCGCGAATATCATAGGCTTTAAAGCAGGTTAATTTTTTCATATCGTTACCCTTTTTCAGGCAATAGTTGGCCATGACCGAAGCGGCCAATTTTGTTTTTGTCGTTATTTACATCGCGGTTTCGCATTCATTGCCTGATGCGACGCTGCCGCGTCTTATCAGGCCTACAAATCCGAACCGTAGGTTGGATAAGGCGTTCACGCCGCATCCGACAAACAGCGCCTGATGCGACGCTGCCGCGTCTTATCAGGCCTACAAAACCGAACCGTAGGTCGGATAAGGCGTTCACGCCGCATCCGACAAACAGCGCCTGATGCGACGTTTACACCCGTCCGTAGCGATCCGCGAAGCGCACCACATCATCCTCTTCGAGATAAGAGCCGGAGCGCACTTCAATTAAATCGAGCGGAATTTTCCCCGGGTTTTCCAGGCAGTGCGTCGCCCCCAGCGGAATATAAATGGACTCGTTTTCACCAAGCAGTTTGATATCACCGTCAATAGTGACTTTTGCCGTTCCCGCGACAACCACCCAGTGTTCCGCGCGGTGATGGTGCATCTGTACCGACAAGCCCTCGCCCGGTTTCACGGTGATGCGTTTCACCTGGTAGCGGTCGCCCGCGTCGATAGAGTCATATTTGCCCCACGGACGATACACTTCGCGATGTACCCGATGCTCATGGCGACCGTCGGCTTTGATCTGCTCGACCACTTTTTTCACATCCTGCACCGCGTTACGGTCGGCAATCAGCACTGCATCTTTGGTCTGCACTACCACCAAATCTTTCACCCCGACGGTGGTGACCAGGCCAGATTCGGCGTACACATAGCTGTTTTCAGTTTTGTGATTAATCACATCGCCGTGGCAAACGTTGCCCTCGGCGGTGTGGGCACTGATCTCCCATAAAGAGGACCAGGAACCGACATCGCTCCAGCCCGCATCCATCGGCACCACAACGGCATCTGCCGTACGTTCCATGACCGCGTAATCCACCGACTCTTCTGGGCAGGCGAGAAACGCTTCTTCATCCACGCGAATAAAATCGAGATCCGGATCGACGGCGCTCATCGCTTTTTCGCAGGCATCGAGGATATCCGGGCGATATTTTTTCAGTTCTTCGAGATAGCGTCCGGCGCGGAACAGGAACATGCCGCTGTTCCAGTAATATTCGCCGCTTGCCACATAGGCCTGGGCGGTTTCCAGATTCGGTTTTTCGACAAACTGCGCCACTTCAAAGGCCACCGTATCCTGCTCACCAGCAGACACTTCACCGCGACGAATATAGCCATAACCGGTTTCAGGTAGATCCGGCACAATGCCGAAGGTCACCAGCTTGCCCGCTTCGGCATATGGCATGGCATTACGCACGGCGGTGCGAAAAGCGTCTTCATCGGCAATCACATGATCCGCCGCCAGCACCAGCATTAACGGGTCGCTCTCCGGGCTATGACGTTTTGCCGCCAGCGCCGCCAGCGCAATGGCAGGTGCAGTGTTACGCCCTGCCGGTTCGAGAATAATGTTCTCGGTGAGTTTGTTCAGTTGACGCAGCTGTTCCGCGACAATAAAGCGGTGCTGCTCATTGCAAATCACCACCGGGCTTTCGCACTCCACGCCGTTCAGGCGGCAGATGGTGGTTTGCAGCATGGTAAGATCGCCTTTCAGGCATAAAAACTGCTTGGGGTAAAGTACGCGGGAAAGCGGCCATAAGCGGCTACCGGAGCCACCTGCCATCACAACTGGATAGAGTTTCGACTGCGCCATAATTATCCCCGAATATCATTTATAAATTGACGTAACACGTTCTCTTTATCGAGCGTGCGTTCGGCATATTCACGTGCCACCGTGTTGTGTTTGGGCAGCAGGAGCGCCTGACGAATCCCCGCCACCAGCGCCTCGACCGATTCCGGTTCTACGCAAACCGCAATGCCCGGAAAGGTTTCGCAAAGCTGTCCCAGTTCTGTGTGGGCTTCAGCAGTAATCACCGCGTTACCGCCTACTGCCAGAATATTGGTCAGTTTCGACGGCAATACGGCATCTGCCGCGCCGCGTTTTTGCACCACCAGATGGCAATCGCCCATCTTCAGCAGTGCGGGTAAAGCGTCATACGATTGCAGCGGAAAAAATTGCATGTTGCGCAGACCACGCTGTTGCGCCATTTTTTCCAGCCGCGCTTTGCCGCCGCCCTGCCCGACAATGGCAAAAATCAGCGGTTCATCGCGCAGGCGATCGGCAGCTTCAATAACGTTTTCCAGCCCCTGCTTTTCACCAATATTGCCGGAGTAAAGAATGATTTTTTTGTTATCCGGCAGGCCAAGCTGGTTACGAAGGGCATCAACATCGGCGTCTGCAACATGCTGAAAACGGGCGATTTCCGACCAGTTGGGGAAGAAAATGATGTTATCCGCCGCCACGCCTTTTTCGATGGCTTTATTCATCATCGAACGCGAAATCGTGGAGACGTTATCGACGTTATGCAGTCCGCTACGTTCGAACGCCGTCGCCAGCTGCGCCACTTTGCCGCCTTTGCCTTTTCCGGCAAGGCCCAGCCCCAGCATGGCGTCCACTTCGTAATCCTGAATATGCAGCACGGTACGCGCGCCCGAGAGTTTCGCCAGCAGACGCATTCCCGGCGTGCAAAACAGCGTTGGCACTACGCCGATAATGCGCTCCGGCTTCCAGCGACGTTGCGCCATCAGCGGGAAAAAACTGCTGACGGCAAAACTGCCGAGATGCAACAGGCGTTTCAGGGTGCTCAGCTGTTTTGGTACGTACAGCGGGCAGCGCCACACCGTGGCGGTCCCCTCTTCTCGTTTGTACCGCCAGGCGGAATAGTTCTCGCCCACCTGCCATTGCGGGTAGTAAGGCGGTGCGGTAATAACCCGCACCTCATGACCTTGTGCCGCCAGCCATTCCACCATCTCTCCGGTGTATTTGCCGATACCGGTTAACTCCGGCGAGTAGTTAATGCCGTAGACCAGTATTTTCATAATCCGGGTACTCCGGCACGCTTCTCAGCGAGAAAATAGGCGCGGCTGTTAGCGTGAACATTGTCACTGGCGAGCAGTGCGTCCGGCGTCAGCCAGCGGTAATCGTCATGCTGTTCATCCGGCAGTAACAGATCTTCTTCAGCGACTCTGAAGCGAAAACCGAGCACCACATAGTGAGTGGTGAAATCCGTGCCGGAGAAGTTATCGTCATAAAAGTGCTGCCAGACACCGTAAAACTGGCCTGCTGTTATCGGCAGACGCAGCCCCAGTTCCGCCATCGTCAGCCGCTCAAATGCGGCTTCCAGCGTTTCGTCTTTCTGCACGCGCCCTCCCGGCACAAACCAGTAACCCTGCGCCGGGCGGTTGGTTCTTTTGCCAAGCAGAAACTCGCCGCGACTGTTCTCGACAATAAAGTCGAGAGAGACAAGCGGAGTGGAGCGCACTACCGTGGCAAAGTCTTCCTGACGTAAAAACATCATTACCCCCGAAAGCGGTCTTGATTCTCAAGGAACCACTGGTAAGTGCTGGCAAGCCCCGCTTCCAGTGAGATTTCGTGATACCAGCCAAGCTGATGCAGGCGCGTCACATCCAGCAGTTTGCGCGGCGTGCCATCCGGTTTGCTGGCATCAAAAACCACCCGGCCTTTGTAACCCACCACTTTGGCGATGGTTTGCGCCAGCTCGCGGATAGTGCAGTCAACGCCCGTGCCGACGTTAATGTGCGACAGCATCGGCTGGGTGTTCTCCAGCCAGACTTCATGCGCCAGCTCCATGACATGAATGCTCGCCGCCGCCATATCATCGACGTGCAGGAATTCACGCATCGGTGTACCGCTGCCCCATACCACCACGTCCGGTGCATTCTGTGCCGTCGCCTCGTGGAAGCGACGCAGCAATGCAGGGATCACATGCGAATTACTCGGGTGGAAGTTGTCATGCGGGCCATACAGGTTGGTCGGCATGACTGAGCGGTAATCGCGTCCATACTGGCGGTTGTAAGATTCGCACAGTTTGATCCCGGCGATTTTGGCAATGGCGTAAGGCTCGTTGGTCGGCTCCAGCGTGCCCTGCAATAATTCGCTTTCTGCCATCGGCTGTTTTGCCAGTTTCGGGTAGATACAGGACGATCCGAGAAACAGCAGTTTGTTCACGTCGTTCTGATGCGCGGCGTGAATGATGTTGCTCTCAATCATCATGTTCTGGTAGATGAAATCCGCCGGATAGGTGTTGTTGGCAACAATGCCGCCCACTTTCGCCGCCGCCAGATAGACCTGGTCAATACGTTCGCTGGCAAAGAAATCATGCACCGCGCGGCTGTCCAGCAGGTTCAGTTCATCGCGGGTACGTAATACCAGCTCCACATCACCGCGCTGTTCGAGCTGCCGCTTGATGGCAGAACCGACCATCCCGCGATGACCAGCGATAAAAATGCGTTGTTTACTCATGCTTATGACTCCAGCGCGATCGCCACGTCGTAGCCGTGAGATTTCAGCAGAGAGTGTTTTTTCGCCGCTTCGAGGTCATTAGCCACCATTTCAGATACCATCTCTCTGAGGGTGATTTCTGGTTTCCAGCCCAGTTTTTCGTGCGCTTTGGTCGGGTCACCGAGCAGCGTTTCAACTTCAGCCGGACGGAAGTAACGCGGATCAACGGCGATAATCACATCACCCGGTTTCACGCCCGGCGCGTCATGCCCGGTGACGGAAACCACAATGCCCTTCTCTTCAACACCCGTGCCTTCAAAGCGCAGTTTGATGCCCAGCTGTGCTGCCGCCATTTCCACGAACTGACGTACGGAGTACTGAACGCCGGTCGCGATAACGAAATCTTCCGGCTGTTCCTGTTGCAGCATCATCCACTGCATTTTTACGTAGTCTTTGGCATGGCCCCAGTCACGCAGGGAATCCATATTGCCGAGGTACAGACACGACTCCAGCCCCTGGGCGATGTTGGCGATTGCGCGGGTGATTTTTCGGGTAACGAAGGTTTCGCCGCGGCGCGGGGATTCATGGTTGAAGAGAATACCGTTACAAGCGTACATGCCATAGGATTCGCGGTAGTTAACGGTGATCCAGTAGGCGTACAGTTTGGCGACCGCATACGGAGATCGCGGGTAGAACGGCGTGGTTTCTTTCTGCGGAATTTCCTGCACCAGACCGTACAGTTCAGAGGTGGAAGCCTGATAGAAACGGGTTTTCTTTTCCAGACCGAGGAAGCGGATCGCCTCCAGCAGGCGCAGCGTACCCATCGCATCAACGTCTGCGGTATATTCTGGTGACTCAAAAGAGACCGCAACGTGGCTCATTGCGCCCAGGTTGTACACTTCATCCGGCTGCACTTCACGCAAAATGCGCGTCAGGTTGGAGGTATCACTCAGGTCGCCATAATGCAGATGGAATTTCGGGTTGCAGGTGTGCGGATCCTGATAAATGTGATCCACGCGCTCGGTGTTGAATGACGATGCACGACGCTTAATACCATGCACCTCGTAACCTTTTTCCAGCAGAAACTCTGCCAGGTAAGAACCGTCTTGTCCGGTTACACCGGTGATGAGAGCGACTTTTGACATGTCTTATTCCTCTGTATTTTTTTGAATTTATTCAGTTTCAACGCGTTTGCGTATCACCACTGCGGGATTCCCCCGGCAAACCACATTTGCCGGAAGCGATTTAAAAACACTGCTTCGCGCACCCACGACGGTGCCGTCGCCAATCGTGACGCCTGGGGCAACAAAAACATCGGTTGCCAGCCAGCATTTCTCGCCAATCACAATAGGCGTGGCGTTAATGGTGAAATGTTGACTTGCATGGTCGTGGCTCCCGGTGCATAAATAACTTTTTTGCGATATCACCGAATGTGCGCCAATGGTTATTTCACCGAGGGTATATAAATTGACGTCATCGCCGACCCACGCGTAATCACCTAAGGTTAATTTCCACGGATAGGTAATTTTTACTGACGGACGAATAACTACGTTTTTTCCTATTTTTGCGCCGAATAAACGTAATAAAAATGCCCGCCAGCGATACAATACTTGTGGCGACCAGGCAAATAATGTTGCCTGTACTGCCCACCACAATTGCACTTTAATAGCGTTGCCGCCCCGGAACCCTTTCGGCACCGAGAAACCACTTAAATCCTGCATCGTTTTCCCTTATATTCAGCTTTTGTTATATAAGGCTTTCGTCTTTGAGGTAGTACGTTGGCGTAAATGCCAGGATAATTCTGCCCAGAAGCCAGGCACATGTAATATCTGCCGTTGGACTTTTTTGGCGTCAGCACATAATTCCATATTATTGGTGGTAGATACCCCACCCATGGAAAATTCAGACACCAGGCCATTGAGTTTTTTAAAAGCATAACCGGCTTTATACATTTTGGCCGCCAGCGCGTAGTCGGAAGAAACTTTATATTCCAGGTCATAACGCCATTTTTTCAAGCCGGATACCGGGAAAAATATCGCCTGATGACTGGCGGGCAGGCTGTGATAAATATACCAACCCGGTTTGGCGCTACGTTTAATTTTATGCCCGTCGCCAAAATCCAGCAGCGCATCGCCGGTGATCATCACGTTATCTTTTTGCATTTTTAACTTACGGACAAAATTTGCGGCATCCTGATGAAAAATATCGCCCGAGTTGAGAAACAACGCGAACTTGCCTTGTGCCATCGCAATGCCCTTGTTCATGGCGTCGTAGATACCGTTATCTGGCTCGCTGACAAAGCGTAGGTTATAGATACCCTTGAGATTTTCCAGGTACTCACGGGTACCGTCGTTGGAACCGCCATCGACAACAATCCATTCGAAGCTGATATCGTCCGCCTGCGCCAGATGCGCCAGCGAGGCGTGTGTTTTGACTATCCCTGCGAGGTTACGAAACGCGACAGTGATTATGCTAAGCAACATGTTCTTATTCTTACCTCGTAATATTTAACGCTTTTCGCAAAATAAACGGACAGACGATTAAAAATGCATATTCCGGGCTAAATATCGAACCGGTAAAAAACAGCGATACCGGAGTAAAAAGATATAATTGCACGCGAAAATTGCGGTTATCACCAAAAGCGTTGATCATCATTTTTATCACTTTCCCCATGTACCACAGCGATAAAAACACTGCGAACCAGGAAAAATAAATAATCAGCAGATACAAACCATTGTCTATGGTTTTTCCGACATCCGCACCGTTAAATATTCCGAATGATGCGACATATTCATAAAGTGAGCCAAATCTGACTACACCGTCAATATGGGTCAAAGAATAACCGACCATCACCAGCGGACCGACAATACGATAATATGATGACGATCCTTCCGTACCTAAATCGCCCAGACGGGTGGAAATATAAGGAAATGCAATTACCACATCAACCAGGAATACAGCCAGAGAAATCAATGCTAACGGTAACTTTTTCTTAATCGCCTCTTTATTCAGATATTGAAATGCCCACTCCAGCAAATAAAACAGGATAAAGGTCATAACCCCTGAAAACGATCCGGATAATATTATCCCTGCGAGAATCATAGCATCGGTTTTAGGCGTTTTGATACCAAACTGTTTGATGCTGAGCCAAATTGAGATTAATGCCAGAGCAAAAAATGCCGGTTCGAAATAAAGTGCTGTCGTGCGCTTGCCGCCGAATTTAATGAAATTCAGCACATAGCTGTTGCTGTAAATCAGATATTTCGAAATCGACTCCATAATACTGCTGCCGCCGGTGAGGATAATTTGCGCCATCTCCACCGCCGCCAGCGCCACCACCAGCCCGACCACCAGATAAAAGAAACGTAATATCTTGCGATGGTTGTGTGGCGAAATCGTTTTAAAGCGAATACTCCACACCATGCCAATAATGATCACAATATAGACAAACAGCATGGTTGAAGTGACGTATTTACTGGCATCCAACGACTGACCAAACAGGTAGTTAAACGCCGTGAGTCCCGCGCCAATCCCTAAGGCAATCATCAATTTTTTAACGCTGATGCGTTCTAAAAACAGCAGTAACAAGACAGGTAAAAAAGTGACGATGGTGATGGGGAAACTTTCGCCAAGCTGGGCGATTTTGACGTTAACCAACAGGTAAATCAGCGGCAGCAGCAGGTAGCTACAGATTCTGATAGAAGTTGACATACTCCTCCAGCATCTGTTGTCCACTGTAGGCGGCACGGCTGCGTTGGCTGAACTCAGCCAGCGTGGTACCAAATATCGCCTGCGCGATTTCCGGTTTGCTTAACTGCACCAGTTGCAGCACGTCTTCTTCGCTGACGGTTTTACCGCCGGATTTTTGCAGCACTTCCCGCGCCGCGTCGCTATGGGTGGCAATCACCAGCACGCCAATCGATAGCGCCTCACACAAAATCAGCGGGTAGTTATCGACGCGAGAACTGAATACCAGCGCATCCATCTGATTGAGCGCGCTCATCAACTTGCGCTTGTCAGTTTCAAAGCCGTGATTAACCACGTTGCCAGCGGTGAACGGCGAGAACTTACCAAAGGTATGCAGTTCAATTTTGTCGCCCAGCGCCATCATCTCACGCACCAGTTGCTGGTTAGTCTTGCCGTCGTAACGCAGGTCATGCGCCACCACCGCGATTTTCGGCTTGCCCTGAGTTTCGCGCACCGGAGGCAAGTCCGCCAGAATCGCTTCGGTTGCCATATCAATGCCATTATTGATAATCCGGCAACGCCCTGGACCGTACAGACTATTGAAAGCATCAGCCACATGCTGGCTGGGGGAAATAAACTGACAGCCCAGCGCCAGCATCTCACGGAATAACTGGCGTTTGCCCGCCACCAGCTGGTGTGCGCGATCAATCTTCACCGGCGGATAATTATTTAAGGTCGGGCATTTCTGGCAGCCCTTTTTCCAGCCTTCGCAACCGTCGGTAAAGGCGCAGCGTCCGGTAACGCTCCAGTGATCGTGTAACGTCCAGACCAAAGTGATATCCGGTTTGTGGTTTTTCACTTTTTCGCAAAAGCGCACCACGCTCTTAAGATTCAACCAGTAGCTGTGCAGCACATGAAAATGCAGGACCACCGGTCCCGGTGTGCGAGTAATGGTGCGATATAACTCATTGAAATTGCCAAACAGATCGCGATTAAACAGACGAAACAGGGCAATATTCGCCATTGCGGTCATCCGCGGCGTATGTTTGATGACCTGCGGATAGTTCTGATGGCTGACGCTCTCTTTGCCGCCTTTGCCGTAGCCGTAGACAAAATGTGACGCCAGCCCCTGTTGCAGCGCACGCTGGTGGAGATCTAACGCCACACCTGCTGCCCCGCCTTCCGCCAGTCGCACATTAAATTGCAGAATATTCATTTAATTACCTTCACTCGCGCTTTTTCTCCCACCACCAGCGCGTTGTCCGGGACAGAGTCGAGCACCACGCTGCCCGCGCCCACGGTGACGTTGTTACCAAGCGTGATATCACCAAGAATAATGACGTTGGCACCGAGTTCGACGCTGTTGCCAATGTGTGGACATGCCATGTTATCGGCACCACGATTGCCGATAGTTACGCCGTGGCGAATGGTAAAATCATCCCCCGCTACCACGTTTTTATTGATCACTACGGCGTAACCGTGATGGATAGTAAAGCGGCGGCCAATGGTCGCGGCAGCCTGGATTTCATAACCGAAAAAGCATTCGGTGATAATGCGATACAGCACCAGCAGCGGGGCCGCCCACAGATTGTTGAGGACGTTCTTTTTGCGCCACACCGAACAAAAATGAGCAACACGATAGGCAAGTACCATGCAGCACGGGCGTAAACTCCAGCTGTTGGCGCGCAGATCTTCCAGCATCTTTAGCGCCCCCGAATACCATCAGCCAGACGTTTGCCGTTACGCACCGACAGCAGCGTCAGCAAAGTGCGCCAGGTCATGCGTTTATTGCGGATCTGGTAGAGGGTAAACAGCTGATATTTTTTGCTGGCGCGGTCAAATTTGTCTTTGTGCTTGCGGTAAAAGTGGAAGTATCCGGAGAATTTTTTCGGTGACGAGGTGATCTGCATTTCACCGTGATTGATATGCAGGATCTGCGTCGCCTCTTCCACTTTCCACGGTTCGCCGTACTCCACCACCATCCGCAGGAAGATGTCGTAATCCTGTGCCGCTTTCAGTTCGGTATCGAACAAACACTCTTTGAAACGCCATGCCCAGGTAAAGACCTGATTGCCAATGATATTGCGTTTATAGAACAGGCGGCGTGAGTACGGCGATTTGGGATACAGTGGTAAGCTTGCCGGTTGGGAATAAACTTCTCCCTGGCAAACGTAGTCGTTAGCGTACAAAAAGGCGTGAGTGACCAGTTGCTGTTTATGGGCGAGGAAGACGCTCAGACGGTTGGGTGTCCATTCATCATCATCATCGATCCCGGTAATGTATTCCCCTTGCGCCAGCATAATAGCCTGGTTACGTACCGCGCACGCCCCGCTGTTAATGTCGTTGTGAATGTAAGTGATACGCGGATCGTTGAGGGCGGTGACGTACTGTTGCAGTTGTTCCCAGGAGGTGGAGCAATCATCCACGATGATCATCTCCCAGTTGCTGTAGTCCTGGCGCAAGACCGATTTTATCGCCCGAATCGCCAGTTGTTGGCGGTTCCAGGTCGGCATATAGATTGAGATCAGCGGATTGTCTTTCATAGGTTGTTCTCCCGGCTTATGAGCTGGTTTGCTTGCCGGATGTGGCGTGAGCGCCTTATCCGGCCTACGGGGCGGTGCGAATGCAGGCGTCGTTATTTCGCATCCGACTTATATTCGTATTCGTAATAGCCATAATCCTGATACGCGCTGGCGCGGCGGAAGATGGAGTTCAGAATCACCCCTTTCACCGGAATACCATTTTGCTCAAAGCGGCTCAGACTGGTTTCCACTTCTTTCAATGTGTTGACCGCATAACGCGCCACCATTAACGTGGTTCCGACATGACGACCAACAATTGCCGCATCGGTCACTGCCAGAATCGGCGGCGTATCAATCAACACCAGGTCATAGTTTTTACTCGCCCAGCTCACCAGTTCGGCAAAGCGTTCGCTCATTAACAGTTCAGAAGGATTTGGCGGCACCTGACCGCGCGGGATCAGGTCAAATTTGGCAATAGAGGTCGGTTTAGCAGCGGTAGTAATATCGCCCTGACCAATCAGAATTTCCGACAGGCCATTAACGTTATTAGTGCCCAACAGCTCATGGGTGTAGCCTTTGCGCATATCGCAGTCGATCAACAACACGCGTTTATTGGTCTGGCTGATCACCGCCGCCAGGTTGGCGCAGACAAAGGTTTTACCGATTGACGGGCTAACCCCGGTCATCATCAACACATTGTTCTGCGCCTGCATCATCGCGAAGTGCAAACTGGTACGAAGGCTGCGGATGGCTTCAATCGCCAGATCGGTTGGATTCCCCACCGCCAGTAGCTGGCTCTGTTTATAGCGTTTAATCCCTTTGATGGTTTTGACGCTATCGCGCGCTTTCTGCCACTCCGACAGCGGGATGCTGGCATAGACGCTGATACCGTGTTCTTCCAGCACTTGCGGGCTTTCGATGCCGCGATTAAACAACGAGCGCAGCAGCACACCCACGATAGAGAGCATCAGGCCAAGAATAATCGCCCCAAGGATAATCAGCCCTTTCTTCGGTTTCAGTACACCTGGCTGGGTGATTGCCGGGTCAACAATGCGCACATCGCCGACGGTGCTGGCTTCGGTGATTTTCAGCTCCTGCTCTTTATTCAGCAGTTGCATATAGACCTGCTGACCAGACTCGACATCGCGGGTCAGACGGACAATTTCCTGCTGGGTTTTCGGCATCGCCGTTACGCGACCATTAAGTTTGGCTTTTTCGTCTTCCAGCGCCTGACGTTTCTCCAGCAGCGTGCGGTACGCGGGGTGAACTTTGGTGTACAGCTTGGAGATTTCCGCCTCTTTAAAGGTCAGTTCGTTCAACTGCGCGTCGATGTTCACCATCGAATCGAGCACCGCTTTCGCTTCCAGCGGCAGATCAACAGAATCTTTATCCTGACGGAAGGCATTCAGTTTGTTTTCGGCAACATCGAGGCGGCTACGTACTTCCGGTAACTGTTGCGCGAGGAAAGCGAGGCTTTTCGACGCTTCCGCCGATTTGCGCTCAATATTTTGTTCCTGATAGTTACGGGCGATGCTGTTAAGAATGTCGCGGATCTGTTCGCGATCTTCACCGGTATAAGTCAGGCTCAGTACGCCTGCGTCTTTGCCGTTCTCCGTTACCGTCAGGCTGTTTTGCAGTTGGTTGATCATCCCCAGCGTGGAGTATTTGGTGACGGTAAACTCACTGCCCGGGCTGGCGTGAATGGCTTCAACCATCAGCGTGACGCCTTCTTTTTTCAGCATCTGGCCCGCTTGCCCACGGGCGCTAAAGCCGCCATCACTGCTCAGGGTGTAGTTTTTATCGTCCAGCACATTAAGCGTAAACACCTGATCCGCCATCTCTTTCGGGCGGTTAAAGGCGGTCACTTTCACCGTTTCGTTCTGACGTCCCATCAGGCGTTCCCAGCCCGCACCGAAAATCGGGAACGTGTTTTTGCTCACCGCAATATCGAGGTCGAGATCGTCCACCGTTTTACCAAGCACCAGGCGCGAACGAATCAACTGGATCTCGGCGTCCGATGCAGGCGGTTTGTTGGCTAACGCCGATCCGATATCCTGCACTAACGAATTGCCGCTGCTTTGCTCGATTTGTACCAGTGCGTCGGCACTATAAATCGGCGTGGCGAAGAAGGTGTAAACCACGGCACAGAGGGCAAATACAGCGGTGATGCCAATCACCCACCAGCGCGCTTCAATGACGGTGCCGACCAGGCGACCAATATCGATTTCATCACTGCCCGTTACCGGAGCGGCATGTTGTTTTACTTTTTCTGTCATTCTTATACCTGCTCTGCGTTCAATGCCTGCGCCCACTGGCGGGCAGACCGTTCAAGTAATGTGTACACCGCTGCAAACGTTTCCCGGCTTTTGCGATACGGATCGGGGATTTCACATTCGTTATCCCAGTGACCAAACAGCATCACTTTGCCGCGCATCTCCGGTGCCATCTCGCATAAGCGTTCGATATGGCGCTTTTCCATGGTCAAAATCAGGTCATAGTTGCGACACAGGCGGCGGCTGATTTGCCGTGCACAGTGACCTTCCAGAGACAGTTGATGTTCTGCGGCGACGCTGATAGCGGTAGGATCAGCGCCCTTACCGACCAGCGCGCCGAGTCCAGCGGACTCCACTTTCAGTTCCGGGTGATAACGTTGCAGTAAGCGTTCCGCCGTCGGGGAACGGCAAATATTGCCGACACAGACAACTAAGATGTTGTTAAACATGACGATTACCAGTTATGAATGTCGCTGGCTGTATCCGTCATGTAACGGACACCGCTAATAGTTGGCAGCAACTGATTGATCAGACGGTTCCAGCGGGAAACCGGGGCGGTGGTGACATACACCACGTCATAAGGTTGCAGGCGGAATTCTGTCGCCATCACCAGCGACGTCGCATCGGACATATCCAGCTGGTAGATATTGGCAATCTTGCCATTACGCCCGCCCTCGCCTTTCAGCGGACGAATGACAAAGATGCCGCTGGCGTTGGAGGTGGTCATGTCGATGCCTTCAGCATTACCCAGGGCTTCAGTCAGGGTCATGCCGCTAAAGTCCATTTTCAGGGTGCTCTGTTTCTTCACTTCACCCATCACAAATACTTTCAGATCATCATTACGCGGCACGTAGAGAATATCGCCGGGATAAAGCAGTCGGTTCTGATTGAGGTCGCCGTTTTGCATCAGCGCCTGCAAAGAAATGCGTTCTTCACGACCATTGTGTGTTAGCACCACGTTGCGCCAGTCAGCGGTGTCGGTCAGGCCACCTGCGGCGTTGATGGCGTCGAGAATAGTCAGTGGTACGTTGGTGATCGCCTGTTGACCGGATTTATTCACCTGACCTGAGATATAGGCCTTTTGTGAGCGGAAGGCGGCGATATTAACGTCCACCTGCGGGTCAGCGATGTACGTCGCTAAGCGCCCGGTAATATCACTGCGGATTTCAGCGAGCGTTTTCCCGACTACGTGAACCTTGCCGATATACGGGTAGAACATGGTGCCGTCAGGCTGTACCCAGTTGCCGGTGTCACTGGAGCTGCGGTACTGACCGGCTGGCGTGGTGAGTTCCGGGTGATCCCAGACGGTGACATTAAGAACGTCCCCCGGCCCGACGCGATACTGGTAATTCGCGATCTCGCTTTCCAGCGTCATATTGGGGCGCGCTACGTTGGGTCGTGGACGTAATTGGTCAATCAGGCGCGGGGTCAACGGATAAACATTCACCATTTTGTCGAGATCGAAATCAGCGTCCTGCTGTTTGATGACGTCTTTGCCCATCGTCGACATATTGCTGCCCGGAAGTACTGTGCAACCGCTTATCAAGGTTACTGACACCAATAATGGCATCAATTTCATTTTGGATTTCATCATTGTTTATTTATCACTTTGGCAGAGTAATTATCCTGTGCACTATTAATAGCAATGTCGCCATGCACATTTACCTTGCAGTTAATTGAATAAAAATTTAACTGGCATCAGTCCTAAAAAAATTGATTTCATCCGCAGGCTATTGACAGAATAATTCAGACTGGTCTTTCAGGCATCCAGACACGCTACCGCCCCTGGCTTTTTAGCTACCAATACACTGATTTAGCTTAATTTTTAAAACCCTCTCAACATACAGTCGTTGATGAGAAAGGGTTATTGCGGAAATTAACTTCCGAATATAAGGTGACATTATGGTAATTGAATATTGGCTCTCCAATAATGCAGGAGGAAGTGTTACAGCTAACGGAATAGCAGGCAAGGTAACAATTCGGCAATTGGCTATTTTTAAGAATTATATTAAGTGTCATTCAATATGGTTTTTAGGAGTTTCTTTAGGTTGACAATATTTAATATAGTGTCTCTACATGCGATATTTCTTAAATAATGTTTTATTATTACCACTTTTAATTCAGGGATAATGTGAGGTTATTACCCTCAAATAATATGAGATAAATAGTGCTGCAACATTGCATTTTTGCCCCGATTTATCCATGATCGAATTGTGACATTTGTCATACAATGAATAGGTTTTGTACTTACTATGGAATGGATTGCCGATCCGTCTATCTGGGCCGGGTTAATCACGCTGATTGTGATCGAACTGGTCCTCGGCATTGATAACCTGGTCTTTATTGCCATCCTCGCCGAAAAACTACCGCCGAAGCAGCGCGACCGCGCACGGGTTACCGGGCTGCTGCTGGCGATGTTAATGCGCCTGTTACTGCTGGCGTCAATCTCCTGGCTGGTCACCCTGACGCAACCGCTGTTCAGCTTCCGCTCGTTTACCTTTAGCGCCCGCGACTTAATCATGCTGTTTGGTGGTTTCTTCCTGTTGTTCAAAGCCACGATGGAGCTGAACGAACGGCTGGAAGGGAAAGACAGCAATAATCCCACACAACGCAAAGGTGCGAAGTTCTGGGGGGTGGTGACACAAATTGTGGTACTGGACGCCATCTTCTCACTCGACTCAGTGATTACCGCCGTCGGGATGGTCGACCATTTACTGGTCATGATGGCCGCCGTTGTTATCGCTATCAGCCTGATGTTGATGGCCAGCAAGCCGTTAACGCAATTTGTTAACAGTCACCCGACGATCGTTATTCTCTGCTTAAGCTTCCTGTTGATGATTGGCTTTAGCCTGGTGGCAGAAGGTTTCGGCTTCGTCATTCCGAAAGGCTACCTGTACGCTGCTATTGGTTTCTCGGTGATGATCGAGGCGCTCAATCAGTTGGCTATCTTTAACCGGCGACGTTTTCTTTCCGCTAACCAGACGCTACGCCAGCGGACTACCGAAGCGGTAATGCGCCTGATTAGCGGGCAAAAAGAAGATGCGGAACTGGACGCCGAAACCGCGTCCATGCTGGTGGATCATGGTAACCAGCAGATCTTTAATCCGCAGGAACGGCGGATGATTGAGCGGGTACTTAATCTTAACCAGCGTACTGTCAGCAGCATTATGACGTCGCGCCACGATATTGAGCATATCGATCTCAACGCGCCGGAAGACGAGATCCGCCAGTTGCTGGAGCGAAATCAGCATACGCGGCTGGTGGTTACCGACGGTGATGACGCAGAAGATTTGCTCGGTGTTGTTCACGTTATCGACCTGCTACAACAGTCACTGCGTGGCGAACCGCTCAACCTGCGGGTGTTGATTCGCCAGCCGCTGGTGTTCCCGGAAACCTTGCCGTTGTTACCTGCCCTGGAGCAGTTCCGTAATGCCCGCACGCACTTTGCTTTTGTGGTGGATGAGTTTGGCTCGGTGGAAGGGATTGTGACATTAAGTGACGTCACTGAAACCATTGCCGGTAACTTACCGAACGAAGTGGAAGAGATCGACGCCCGCCATGATATTCAGAAGAATGCGGACGGTTCCTGGACGGCGAATGGTCATATGCCGCTGGAGGATCTGGTGCAATATGTGCCGCTGCCGCTGGATGAAAAACGTGAATATCACACCATTGCCGGGCTGTTGATGGAATATTTGCAGCGTATTCCAAAACCTGGCGAAGAAGTTCAGGTGGGGGATTATTTGCTTAAAACGTTGCAGGTGGAAAGCCATCGCGTACAGAAGGTGCAGATTATTCCGCTGCGTAAGGATGGCGAGATGGAGTACGAGGTGTGATGGTATCGGTCATTTTACCCGATGCTGCGTAACGCCTTATAACTTCAGCAATGAAGCGTTGTCTGTGGTACATGGACATTACAGCGGGGGTGTGGGTCCGGCTGTAAATCGCCGAATCGTTTCCTGTAGGCCGGGGCAGCCCACATGGATGTGGGCTGAGGGCGCGTTTTACAGGGATGTTACCTCGCGCCCGTACCCGATAGCCGAAAGGAATAAGATGAGGGAACCGCGCCAGCGGCGATTTACCGCCGGGAGCCCGGGTTGCCAGGGTGGTGGCGATTGAGCCACCCTGGCACGTTCACCGGCTTGAGCGTTCCATAGTAGCGAGGAACATCAAGTGAACGGAACAGCCTTCGATCTTACATATTCAGAATATAATGGTGCCGCCGCGAACGCCTGATGCGACGCTTTACGCGTCTTATCAGGCCTACAGGACAGGTCACCTGGTAACCTACATCTTCTCCAGCAACTTCTTCATATCTTTGCCATTGCGGGAATCTTTATTCCGCTCGGCCCAGTCATTCAGGCGACGTTTCGCTTCGTCCTGTAGATGTTTGCGCAGTAACTGATCCACTTGCAGACTGTAATTGAGTTGCTGCCAGTTGCCATAAACCCGCAGCGGTACTGGCATTTCTTTAAGGAAATCAATCAGTTTGCTTTCCCCGTTCCAGCCACCCACGACCCGAATATCAAACTGGGTGTCGCAGGTTTGCTCCGCCAGATTCAACGTACCAGCCCCGGAAAGCGCCAGCATGGGCGATTGACCTTGCATGTTGTTTAACGTCACGACGCCATCCTTCAACGTCAAATCGGTGGTAAAGCGGTCAAGACGCGTTACGTTATCGAAGTTTTCAGCGGCCTTCACATCACCACCATTACGTTCTACCGCTTGCTGAATCATCTGCTGGAAGTTCATCCCTTCCATGCGCGTGTCGGTCATTTCGACATGTGCCTGTCCTTGCCAGTTATGGCGGAATGCGTCGGCATCTATGTCAGCACCGGAGAAATCACCAGCCAGTGACATCTTTCCGGTCAACGAAATCGGATAGTTAAACGCCTTCAGAATGGTACCAATCTCAACGTTTTCCAGCCGTGGCTGGAAGTTTATCCGCGGATTTATTGATGTCGCGTCCAGCGTGCCCGGCAGTGAAACCTTTCCACCGTTAAGCTTGCCCTGCAGTTGAGTAATTTCCAGCAAACCCGACTTGTTGGTCATTTGCGTGGCAACATCTGTAAAATTCATTCCGCGCCAGCGCACGTTACTGGCCTGCAACAAAATATCAGCCGTAAAGCCTTGCAGTCCCTGATAGGCCGGTTCATCAATACGCGAAGAAATAACCGGGCGCGGCAACGTTGATTGGCTCTGCCCCTGCTGCGCGGCACCGTTTTCACCATTCGCTGTTTCATTAAGCGGGATGAGGTTGTCAAGATTCAGTTGCGGGAATTGCAGCCTCAGCTGCCATTCCGGTTTCTCTGTCAGCGTAACCTGTGCTTGCCCGCTCAGCGTACTGTCATTGGCGGTCAAGCTGATTTGGTTAAATGAAAGGCGTTTATGTGACTCCTGCCACTGGGCCTGGAAACTCCCCTGCCCCTGAATACCTTGTTTTGGTAAATCTGCACCCTGCAACTGCCAGTTAATTTGTTCAATAGCCGCCGTTAAATCATGCGGATAATCAGAAGCATCTACCGTACCGTTAAGGGATATCGTGAGATCGCGCTGATCGCGATTAACCCGCCCGGAGAACTCAAATGAGCCACGATGTTGGGGATCTTGTTCCATTTGCAGGCGGATATTGCGGATTGTCACCTGCTCGTCATCTTCATGCTGGAACACCAGAACGCTGTCCGCTACCTTAAGACTGGATATATCAAACGACCATCCGCGATCGTCTGACAGATCCGGCAAGGTATTGTCGCGCGGTGCAACCGGAGCGTCTTCACTGCGCACCGCTTCCGTCTGCGGCGTCAGTTGGATCACTGCCCCTTTTAGCATCACCTGCTTAACGCTCAGTTGATGACTCAGTAGTGGTAAAAGCGCCACGTCCAGGCGCATGTTGTCGGCGCGAACCAGTGGCTGGCTCGCGCCCTGGGCGGTGAGAGACATTCGCCCGGAGAGGATACTAAGCTGCGGCCAGACGTGCCAACGCAGTGGCCCGTCGAGCTGCAATTGATAACCGCTACGTGCAGCAACTTGCTTGACCATATAGTCGCGGAAATCATTCGGATTCACCAGCAACACTAACGCAGATAACCCGGCCACCAGCACGACCAGGAGTATCATCAGCGTCGTCAGAAATCGTCTCATGGTATCCTCAATGGGCCTGAATTAGTCTTTATCGATTCGGCTGGCTACCGCGCCCTGCTGGTTGCGATATTTCGCATCTTCACGGCGGTTGTAAGGTCGCGCCGCCGGGCCGGAAAGCGGCTCAAAGCTCAGCGCACCAATTAACATGCCCGGACGCAGCGCCAGCGGCAGCTTACCGGAGTTGTAGAACTCCAGCACAATGCAACCAGACCAGCCCGGATCGATGCGGTGCGCGGTGACGTGCACCATCAGCCCCAGACGCGCCAGTGAGGAACGCCCGTCCAGCCAGCCCACCAGATCGGCTGGCAGCGTCACCGACTCCAGCGTCACCGCCAGCGCCAGCTCTCCTGGGTGAAGATAGAACGCCTCGCCCTCGTCGAGAACGATCTCATCGCTCATCACGCGGTCAAGCGCGGCGCTCACTTCATCTTTGGGACCGCTCAGATCGATAAACGCTGCCGTGTGACCACGGAAGGTACGAAATTTATTGCCCAGGCGTACATCCACCGTCGCGCCGTTAATACGCTCCACTGGCGGACGTGGGTTGATCGACAAACGGCCTTCATCAAGCCAGGCTTCAATATCTCGGTCACACAGACGCATGGCATTTTCTCCTTTCGCGCATCACTCCCTTAACGCCAATTACGTCAAGGGCATACCAGGTTATCACTGAACGGTACACAATTTATCAAGCTTATTCAAAGAACTGACTTATTTTCGCTTTCAATATATCGATCGCGATGCGGTTTTTCCCGCCGCGCGGCACGATAATGTCCGCATATTGTTTAGAAGGCTCAATGAATTGCAGGAACATCGGGCGCACGGTTTTTTGATATTGCGCCATCACTGAATCCATTGAACGCCCACGCTCGTTAACGTCACGCTTGATGCGGCGCATCAGGCAGATATCCAGCGGGGTATCAACGAAAATGGAGAAGTTAAGTTCGTCACGCAAACGCGCATCCGTCAGCAACAAAATGCCTTCGAGAATGATGACCTTCTTCGGCTCAACCGTCACCGTTTCTTTCATACGCGTATGTTCAACATAGCTGTAAACCGGCAGGTCAATTGCCGAGCCGCGTTTCAACGCTTGTAAATGCTCAAGCAGCAGGCTGTGATCCATCGCGCTGGGATGGTCGTAGTTGGTCTTAACGCGTTCTTCCATCGACAGATGGCTTTGATCTTTGTAATAGCAGTCTTCGGGAATTACGCCGATGTGTTCATCACCGACTTGCTCACGTAATTCACGATAAAGGGTACTGGCAATAAGACTCTTGCCGGAAGCCGATGCGCCAGCGATACCGATAATGACGCACTGATGAGACTGATCAGTCATATATTTAGCGACCTGATTAACCTGGATGTTAGGAAGGGGGCGACGAAGCGCCAAACGCGGCAATTATAGGGATTTCATCCGCCTGATACCAGTCGAATAGCGTTGCCGCGCGCTCAGAGTTAATTGTTGACGAAGAATTCCCGGTGGCAAATTACATTGATCAGTTTTATGTAAGGTAAAAAATGTTATACGCAGTTGCGCAAATTATCCGCCTTTACGTCACTTTATGAGCAATTCGCATATAAAATGTAAAACTTTTGTACTAGCATAAACACAGAAACGAATACTGGCGACCAGGTCTTGCGGATAAAGCGGTAATGAGCAAACAATCACAGCATGTATTAATTGCCCTGCCCCACCCGCTGCTTCACCTGGTCAGTTTAGGTTTAGTCTCGTTTATCTTCACCCTTTTCTCGCTTGAGCTTTCGCAGTTTGGCACCCAACTCGCCCCACTGTGGTTCCCGACGTCCATCATGATGGTGGCGTTTTATCGCCATGCCGGGCGCATGTGGCCGGGAATTGCGCTGAGCTGTTCGCTGGGAAATATCGCCGCATCCATCCTGCTTTTTTCCACCAGCTCGCTGAACATGACCTGGACGACCATCAATATTGTTGAAGCCGTGGTCGGGGCAGTGCTGCTACGTAAATTGCTGCCGTGGTATAACCCCTTGCAAAATCTGGCTGACTGGCTGCGTCTGGCACTCGGCAGCGCCATTGTTCCGCCTCTGTTGGGGGGTGTTCTGGTTGTCCTGCTGACGCCCGGAGACGATCCTCTCAGGGCATTTTTGATATGGGTACTGTCAGAATCCATCGGCGCTCTGGCACTGGTGCCGCTGGGATTGTTATTTAAACCACACTATCTGCTGCGCCATCGCAACCCACGATTGCTTTTTGAGTCGCTGCTTACGTTAGCCATCACACTGACGTTAAGCTGGCTTTCGATGCTGTATCTGCCGTGGCCTTTTACTTTCATTATTGTGCTGTTGATGTGGAGCGCCGTGCGCCTGCCACGAATGGAAGCCTTTTTGATCTTCCTTACCACGGTGATGATGGTGTCGCTGATGATGGCCGCGGATCCCTCCCTGCTTGCTACGCCGCGTACGTACCTGATGACCCATATGCCGTGGCTACCGTTTTTGCTGATCCTGCTGCCCGCCAACATCATGACCATGGTGATGTATGCCTTTCGTGCGGAACGCAAACACATTTCCGAAAGCGAAACCCGCTTTCGGAACGCCATGGAATATTCCGCCATCGGCATGGCATTAGTGGGCACCGAGGGACAATGGCTGCAATCCAACAAAGCACTCTGCCAGTTTCTCGGTTACAGTCAGGAAGAGCTGCGCGGACTCACCTTTCAGCAACTGACCTGGCCGGAGGATCTCAATAAAGATCTCCAACAGGTTGAAAAGCTGATAAGCGGTGAAATAAACACCTATTCAATGGAAAAACGCTACTACAACCGTAATGGCGATGTTGTCTGGGCGTTGCTTGCCGTCTCACTGGTGCGCCACACGGATGGCACGCCGCTCTATTTTATCGCTCAGATTGAAGACATTAACGAGCTAAAACGCACCGAACAGGTGAATCAGCAACTGATGGAACGCATCACGCTGGCTAACGAAGCGGGCGGGATTGGCATCTGGGAGTGGGAGTTGAAGCCGAATATTTTTAGCTGGGATAAGCGGATGTTCGAGCTGTATGAAATTCCTCCGCATATCAAACCGAACTGGCAGGTGTGGTACGAGTGCGTGCTGCCGGAAGATCGCCAGCATGCCGAAAAAGTGATTCGTGATTCGTTGCAATCACGCTCGCCCTTTAAGCTGGAATTTCGCATTGCCGTGAAAGATGGCATCCGCCATATCCGCGCCCTCGCCAACCGGGTACTGAATAAAGAAGGCGAAGTCGAACGCCTGCTCGGCATTAATATGGATATGACCGAGGTTAAACAGCTTAACGAGGCATTGTTTCAGGAAAAAGAGCGCCTGCACATTACGCTGGACTCCATCGGCGAAGCCGTGGTCTGTATTGATATGGCGATGAAAATTACCTTTATGAATCCAGTGGCGGAGAAGATGAGCGGCTGGACGCAGGAAGAAGCGTTAGGTGTTCCGCTCCTGACGGTGTTGCATATTACTTTTGGCGACAACGGACCATTAATGGAGAACATTTACAGTGCCGACACCTCACGTTCCGCGATCGAACAAGATGTGGTGTTGCACTGTCGGAGCGGCGGCAGTTACGACGTGCATTACAGTATTACGCCGTTAAGTACTCTGGACGGCAGCAATATTGGTTCGGTTCTGGTGATTCAGGACGTTACCGAATCACGCAAAATGCTGCGCCAGCTGAGCTACAGCGCCTCCCATGATGCACTGACGCATCTCGCCAACCGCGCCAGTTTTGAGAAACAACTGCGTATCCTGCTGCAAACGGTAAACAGTACGCATCAGCGACATGCACTGGTGTTTATCGATCTTGATCGCTTTAAAGCGGTGAATGACAGCGCCGGGCATGCCGCTGGCGACGCTTTGCTGCGCGAACTGGCGTCGTTGATGCTGAGCATGCTGCGCTCCAGCGACGTGCTGGCGCGGCTCGGCGGTGATGAATTTGGTCTGCTGCTGCCAGACTGCAATGTCGAAAGTGCGCGTTTTATCGCTACACGTATTATCAGTGCTGTGAATGACTATCACTTTATCTGGGAAGGACGTGTACATCGGGTAGGTGCCAGCGCCGGGATTACCTTGATCGATGACAACAATCATCAGGCGGCAGAAGTGATGTCGCAGGCTGATATCGCCTGTTATGCCTCCAAAAATGGTGGCCGGGGCCGGGTGACGGTTTACGAACCGCAGCAAGCTGCCGCACATAGCGAACGGGCGGCGATGTCGCTTGATGAACAGTGGCGGATGATTAAAGAGAATCAGTTGATGATGATGGCCCACGGTGTCGCTTCGCCACGGATCCCGGAAGCGCGTAATTTGTGGCTGATTTCACTTAAGCTCTGGAGTTGCGAAGGCGAGATTATTGATGAACAAACATTTCGTCGTAGCTTCAGCGATCCGGCGCTTAGCCATGCTTTTGACCGCCGGGTATTCCACGAATTTTTCCAGCAGGCCGCAAAAGCGGTTGCCAGTAAAGGCATAAGCATCGCCCTCCCCCTTTCCGTTGCCGGTTTGAGTAGCGCCACGCTGGTGAATGATCTGCTTGAGCAGCTGGAAAATAGCCCTCTACCACCACGGTTATTACATCTGATTATTCCGGCTGAAGCGATTTTAGATCACGCAGAAAGCGTGCAAAAACTGCGGCTGGCGGGATGTCGGATAATACTCAGCCAGGTGGGCCGCGATCTGCAAATCTTCAACTCGCTGAAAGCGAATATGGCAGATTACCTGCTACTTGATGGTGAGTTATGCGCCAACGTGCAGGGTAATTTGATGGATGAGATGCTGATTACGATTATTCAGGGGCACGCTCAGCGACTCGGGATGAAAACCATCGCCGGGCCAGTCGTTTTACCCTTAGTGATGGATACGCTTTCTGGCATCGGCGTCGATCTGATTTATGGTGATGTGATTGCCGATGCCCAACCGCTGGATTTGCTGGTGAATAGTAGTTATTTCGCGATTAACTGAGGCGTGCTTCCCCATCGCCTGATGCGACGCTAACGCGTCTTATCATGCCTACAAATCGCTCATTCTCCAGGCCGGATAAGGCGCTCGCACCGCATCCGGCGACCAACGTCATGCTTCGTCTGGTTGCCAGCCTTCCGTATACCAGATATGCAACAGCGCATAAGAACGCCAGGGCTTCCAGCGTTCGGCATAAAGGCGGATTTGTGCCGGTGTCATTCCCGGAAATCGCTGTTTAATCAGATAATCATCCGGCAGGAAAACATCTTTCGCCTGCCAGCCACGCAAAGCAAAATAATTCGCCGTCCAGCGCCCGATACCCGGAAAAGTTTGCAGCATTTTCATCGCCTGCTCCACATCGCCCGGTATTGTCATTGGTAAGGTGCCCTCCAGCGCCGCATTTGCCAGATGAATCAGCGCCTCTGCCCGTTTCAACGGCATACCTAACGCTTTTAATGCCTGCGGGTCGGCTGCTGCCAGCCGCTGAGGCGTGGGGAAGCAGATATACTCCGGAAAATCATCCAGCCGTTCGCCATAAAGCTGTACCACTTTGGCAGTCAATTTTGCCGCCATCGCCACGCTCACCAGTTGGCCTAAAATCGCCCGCACGCCCTGCTCAAAAGCATCAACACAGCCGGGTAAACGCAATCCGGGCCGCGCCGCGCCTAACTTGCCCAACGCACCGTTAACAATCTGCGGGTTACATTGCAGATCAAGCAGGCGGCTCATTTTCGCCAGACACTCAGCGGCAACAGGTTCTAAACCTGCACTTAAATTTATGTGCAGAGTATGACGGGCTATATCCGGAATAGCAGTCACCACGCCGCGATATTCGCCCACCGCCAGACTACGGGCATAATAACTGTCCGCGACCGTTTCCACACCACTCACCGCACGGGCGGCGAGAAATCCCAACATCCACGACCAGTCATACGGCGGCTGCCAGTTCAGGGTATACATCGCATCTCCTTATTCATCCGCTTGCAGCATAAACGTTATTCAGGCGTTACGCTTTGCTTTCATATTCCGGTTGTCGCGACGGCAACATTTCGCTAAAGTCACGCCCCTTCTTCACCGGCATGGGGATTATTTCGTGTTTATTGGTTTTGATTACGGTACAGCAAACTGTTCAGTGGCGGTCATGCGTGACGGTAAACCGCACTTGCTAAAAATGGAAAACGACAGCACGCTGCTGCCTTCAATGCTTTGCGCGCCAACGCGTGAAGCGGTAAGCGAATGGCTGTACCGCCATCATGACGTTCCGGCAGACGACGATGAAACGCAGGCGCTGTTACGACGGGCGATTCGTTATAACCGCGAAGAAGATATCGATGTTACGGCGAAAAGCGTGCAGTTCGGTCTTTCCTCACTGGCACAGTACATTGATGATCCAGAAGAAGTGTGGTTTGTGAAATCACCAAAATCGTTCCTCGGTGCCAGCGGCTTAAAACCGCAGCAGGTAGCGCTGTTTGAGGATCTGGTCTGCGCAATGATGTTGCACATTCGCCAACAGGCGCAGGCTCAACTGCCGGAGGCAATTACTCAGGCAGTGATTGGTCGCCCGATCAACTTCCAGGGGCTTGGCGGCGATGAAGCAAACGCCCAGGCGCAAGGGATTCTGGAACGCGCGGCGAAGCGTGCCGGATTCAGGGACGTGGTATTCCAGTACGAGCCGGTCGCGGCTGGGCTGGATTACGAAGCCACCTTGCAGGAAGAAAAACGGGTGCTGGTGGTGGATATCGGCGGTGGTACGACTGACTGTTCATTGCTGCTGATGGGGCCGCAGTGGCGTTCGCGTCTCGATCGTGAAGCCAGCCTGCTGGGTCACAGTGGTTGCCGTATTGGCGGTAACGATCTGGACATCGCACTGGCGTTTAAAAACCTGATGCCGTTACTGGGCATGGGTGGCGAAACCGAAAAAGGCATCGCCCTGCCGATTCTGCCGTGGTGGAATGCGGTTGCCATCAACGACGTACCTGCGCAGAGTGATTTCTACAGTAGTGCCAACGGTCGTCTGCTTAACGATCTGGTACGCGATGCCCGCGAACCGGAAAAAGTGGCCCTGCTACAGAAAGTCTGGCGTCAGCGTTTAAGCTATCGCCTGGTGCGTAGCGCAGAAGAGAGCAAAATTGCTCTTTCCAGCACTGCGGAAACCCGCGCCTCACTGCCGTTTATTAGCGATGAACTGGCTACGCTGATTAGCCAGCAAGGGCTGGAAAGCGCCCTCAGCCAGCCACTGGCGCGGATTCTGGAACAGGTGCAACTGGCCCTGGATAACGCCCAGGAAAAACCGGACGTTATATACCTGACCGGCGGTAGCGCCCGTTCGCCGCTGATTAAAAAAGCGCTGGCAGAACAGTTGCCGGGCATTCCGATTGCAGGCGGCGATGACTTTGGCTCCGTCACCGCCGGGCTGGCACGCTGGGCGGAAGTGGTGTTTCGTTAATTGAAAAATGGCTCAGCAGCGGCTTAAATCTGCCTGCGCCTGAGCCAGTTTTTCTGCCGCCTGACGTAACGGTTCCATCAACGGCATGGTCCGTGCTGGCGCATGAAGGCGGAATCGCTGCAACTCTGTCGCGCCGACAGTCAACGTCGATTCCAGCCGATGTCGTTTGGCGGCCATTTTAGTCATTACCGCTTGTCTGTCTGCAGGCGTTACCGCTTCGTTCGGCCTGAACACAAAACGGCGTTCACAGCTCGCTTTCCAGTCGATAACCGCCTGGGTCAGATGGTCGCCAAACCCTTTCACTTGCTTAACGCCACGACGGGTAACATCTGCTGCTGTTTCAATACCAAAGGACCGTAACGCCGCTTTACGCGCAGGGCCAACACCGGGAATAGAGGCAACATCAATAAAAAATCTCTCCAGAAACTTCTGTTTCTGCCGTTCCCTTGCAGTGTCATGAAGTGCTGCCAGAGCGCGTTTCTCTTCTTCCGGTAACCCGAGAATTTTGTCCTTCATTTTTTCGAGCATCGCCCGTTTGGCGATAAAACCTTCCAGCCCGCCCAACTGTTGGATCTGGTTGACTAAATGGTCATAGTCCATTTTCGCGCGATTAAATACCTCACGGCGTTGCTGAACTTCTGCTTTGTACGCTTTGCTTGTCAGACTGCCAATAATCCAGATAGCCGCCAGCACAGGAACCAAAATAATATAACGCGGTTCTGCCTGAAGGCCGCAAAGCAACAGCGATAACGCTGACAGTGCGATCTCAATCAGAATGATGTATTCGCGCCGTAACAGGCCTAAAGGAAGCGGCCTGCCAGTCGGTTGGAAATGATCGGGTAATGGCAGTTGCAATGCTGGCGGCGCTACTGACGCCATCACCATCGCCCAGACTTTCGCCAGCACAAAATCACCGCTGGTGGTAATGACCTCTTCGCCGAGATCAATAAAATAGATAACGCCTTGATTATCCAGCGCACACCACGGGCAGTCAGTCAAATGAGCGGGGTAAACATGCATTGCTGAAACGGTACATTTCTTTAACTGTTGGCGTAGAGAGTCCAGTGCCGCTACCCACGCTTTAGCCGTCGGACGCCCCGTTGCCACGCCACTTTCCGTGAATGCCTGCTGAAACATGGCTTCAACATCGCCCGGTAACATCGACAGCGGAATCGATCGTGGCGGCGGTTTTAAACCACGTCGCTGATTATCTGACGCGTAGGCATAACGGAAATGGGCAATATCCGTCTCCAGCGCATTACCCGCATCAGAGATAAGCGGCACACCAGAATAAGGATGCCGCCCACCAAACAAGACGTGAAAAATCAGCAACGCAAGGCCAAAATTATCGTGATTCGCGGTACGTTCAAAACCGACAAATGACGACAAGGTTTGTAGCTCTGGCGGCGTAAAATGCGACACGCCGACTTCGCATAAATGCAGTGTGCCATTGGCGTTAATCTGAAAGGAGTCACTATCGATCAACACCACTTTGCTGTCGCGACCTACCATAAAGCTGTTCTGGTTTACGTCCCCCACGACGTGCCCGTGCTCGTGAACCGTAGCAAAAGATGAAGCAATATTGCGCGCAACATAGAGTAGAAAATCCCACGCACAATGAGGGTAACTCTGGCGACGATGTGCCGGGCTATAGATCATATGAATCGGTTCTTTACCAGAAACTTTTGGCATCATAAAACCGATAACTTTTCCGCCTCGTCCACCGTGAAGCGTTGCCTGCGGCCAGGCGACATAATTCAACAACTGCGCGTCAGCTGTCGCAGCCATAAAGGCAAGTTTGTCCTGTTTTAAGGCGGGTGGCGGCGTGTGATAAATCTTGGCGACGCTATCGACAAACTCCTCGATATCATAAACCGCGCCTTCACCACCTTTGCCCAGTTCACGGCCAAGGGTGGTCAATTCACCTGTCGATGTAAATACTTTTATATTTGTTTTCATAATATTTCGCGGGTAGTTATATTATATTTCAATGAATAATAACAACTAACCATTAAAATTATTTCTATATGGGGAAAACCCACTCAAGAATAAAAATGATAATGCAATTTTATCAGGATACAATTCAATTTCGGCCTGATAATGATTAACTTCCACAGGTTTTTGCTAACTTTGACTACAAAGGGATTCTGGAGAAAAAATGAAAAAGATATTACTTATGTTGAGTCTGCTATTTTTTACTACCGCGGGCTTTAGTGAAGTTTCGGATACGTTAGTGACGGGAGGTTATGATAAACAAGCGATGTCTGACGCGATTAAACATGCGCGGAAAGAAACCGATAAATTCATCGAGGTTATGAATAAAAAAGATGCCGATACTTTCGCAGTCAAAGCCCCGATAACCGATCACGGAAGAACCGAGCATTTCTGGCTTACGGATGTCACTTATTCTAACGGCATGTTTATTGGCGTAATCAGCAATGACCCTGGTATTGTTACAAACGTAGAATATGGCCAGGAGTGGAAAATCAAGAAAGAAGATATTTCAGACTGGATGTATACGCGCGGGGATAAAATTTACGGCGGTTATACCATTGATCCTTTATTGGTCACCTATCCAAAAGAAGAAGCCGACGAGCTAAGAGCAAAATTAGTTCGCTAATCAGCCGTTATATTTATTGTTTAAACTGGCGGTTGAATTGTTGTCTTCAACCGCCATGAGAAACTCACTCTGCCCACAGCGCCAGTGCCAACGTTTTATCATCATCCGTACGCTCGTTTACCGCCGGGCTGGACAAAAACTGCTTTAACAATTCAGGTAATAAATCGAGTTGTTCCTGCGTTGCTGCTGCCAGTCCATTGAAAAACGGGGTAAAGAAAGGCACATGAGGAGAATTATCCAGCATATTTAACGCCAGTCGCTGGATACCATCCGTAAATGCTGCAACTTTGTGCGCACGCCCAGTGCTGGTGAAAGTTTCCAGTCTGGAAACGGCATCTTCGTCGGTAATGAAGTGCGTCATGTTGGCATATTCACCCGCCATCGGCGTGAGAGGCAATTGCAGACCGTGACCCAAATCTACCACCACGCCGCCATCGCCAATCTGCATAATCAAGGTGCCGTCAGGCGATGAAATCAGTCCCAGAAATGTGCAGGCAAAATCGCGAACCGCTAATTCTTTGGCTTCCGCCTCGGCAAAAAGTCGTTGACGAATGGTCAGTACCATATTTGTGGCGAGGACATCATTAAGCCCCAATTCACCGTCCTGTACTTTTTGCACCATAAACGCCATCGCTTCATTGACGGCGAGCTTCGCGCCTTCTCCTCCCTGCGAAACGCTACCTGCGCCATCAGCAAGGAACATCACCAGTAATGGCTGCTGGTCATTTAGCCAGGCAACCTGCATCTGGCAGGCATCCTGACAAGGTAAATCAGCGCTAATGTGCGACGTTCCAACAGCGGATGCATAAACCAGACGCCAGCTCACACTGACGTCCAGCCTTTTGGCGCTTCCAGCACAACTTCCGTTCCCGGCGTGGAGCGGGAAACCGAACGCAGTGAACTGGATAACCAGCTAAACAGTTCGCGGAATTGTAATCCCTGCAGAGACAAAGGCTGACGGACGCTGATTTGGGCCAGCGTCTTCATATCCGCCCCCTGAACACCGATGGAAAAGAAGGCAAACTTCTTATCTTCTTCCCCCTGAAACACTTTGTTGGCGGCAGCCTGCCACTCATCGGTTGGAGCGCCATCGGTGATCAGGAAAATCCACGGGCGATAATACGAAATACCATTTGCACGATACTCACGTTTCCGCTCCTCTACCATATCCAGGGCTTTGGTAATGGCGGCACCCATTGGTGTATCGCCCTGGGCAAACAGGATGGGCGGGAAAAAATTAGCGGCGCTGGTAAAGGGTTGTTCCACATGCACCGGGCCGAACGTCACAATACCAAGTTCCACTCTTTTTAAGGCCAGCGGGTCGGCAAGCAGCTCATCGCGAAAGGTAACCAATCCGGCGTTAAGTTCATTAATGGGTCTACCGTTCATCGAACCAGAAACATCCAGCAGCAAAATGCAGGGGCAACGTGGTTCCGGGTTACTGGCAAAATCGCTGGTGGCAAACGTGATTTGTTCGCTCATAAGAAATCCTTTCTTAGAGAATTATTGAGGTCCGGTATCATACCGATTGCAATAATGAAATAAGAGCAAACGAAGAAACTTTCAGAATTAGGCCCGGCGGCGCAGAAAATTTTGCTATTCGCCTCGCAAGAACGGAGAGCCGTCGATTGACACTAAGGGCGGAGTGACATAATTTCAGGAGTGAGGGTTAGGGAGAGGTTTCCCCCTCCCCCTGGTGTTCTTAGTAAGCCTGGAAGCTAATCACTAAGAGTATCACCAGTATGATGACGTGCTTCATCATAACCCTTTCCTTATTTAAAAGCCCTCTTCTCCGGGAGAGGGTTCCCCGTTTTAGCGTCCCGCTGAAATCGTCGGCTTACCTCCTTTCGCCCTGAATGCAGTCTATCGCTGACTTGCGGATAAAATAGTTTCAAGTGTGATTATTGCGTAACGACTCGCAAAGAATATTTGCTGGCAGGATCGCAGACTGCAAAGCCTGCAGATTGACAATCTTATCGTGAAGGCATACTTTCAGGAGTGAGGGTAGAGCGGGGTTTCCCCCGCCCTGGTAGTCTTAGTAAGCGGGGAAGCTTATGACTAAGAGCACCACGATGATGAGTAGCTTCATCATGACCCTTTCCTTATTTAAGGCCCCTTCCTCGGGAGGGGCTTTCCCGTTTCAGCGTCCCGCTGAAATCTTCGGCTTACCTCCTTTCGCCCTGTATGCAGTCTATCGCTGACTTGCGGATAAAATAGTTTCAAGTGTGATTATTGCGTAACGCCTCGCAAAGAATATTTGCTGGCAGGATCGCAGACTGCAAAGCCTGCGGATTGACAATCTGACCGTGAAGGCATACTTTCAGGAGTGAGGGTTGAGCGGGGTTTCCCCCGCCCTGGTAGTCTTAGTAAGCCGGGAAGCTTATGACTAAGAGCACCACGATGATGATCCACTTCATCATGACCCTTTCCTTATTTATGGCCCCTTCCTCGGGAGGGGCTTTCCCGTTTCAGCGTCCCGCTGAAATCGTCGGCTTACCTCCTTTCGCCATGCAAGCAGTCTATCGCTAACGCGTAGATAAAATAGTTTCCTGTGTTATTACTGGATGCGTGCTCGCAAATGTGCCCGCCATTCAGACGATTCCCGATAGTGTTTCATAATTCCTCCATTTTTCTCCCTTATTGGCTGGCTACACTAGTATCATTCCGCGAAACGTTTCAGGAAGAGAAACTCTTAACGATGAAAGGCAGTTATAAATCCCGTTGGGTAATCGTAATCGTGGTGGTTATCGCCGCCATCGCCGCATTCTGGTTCTGGCAAGGCCGCAATGACTCCCAGAGTGCAGCCCCAGGGGCGACGAAACAAGCGCAGCAATCGCCAGCGGGTGGTCGCCGTGGTATGCGTTCCGGCCCATTAGCCCCGGTTCAGGCGGCGACCGCCGTAGAACAGGCAGTTCCGCGTTACCTCACCGGGCTTGGCACCATTACCGCTGCTAACACCGTTACGGTGCGCAGCCGCGTAGATGGTCAGTTGATGGCGTTACATTTCCAGGAAGGCCAGCAGGTCAAAGCAGGCGATTTACTGGCAGAAATTGACCCCAGCCAGTTCAAAGTTGCATTAGCACAAGCCCAGGGCCAACTGGCAAAAGATAAAGCCACGCTTGCCAACGCCCGCCGTGACCTGGCGCGTTATCAACAACTGGTAAAAACCAATCTCGTATCTCGTCAGGAACTGGATGCCCAACAAGCGCTGGTCAGTGAAACCGAAGGCACCATTAAGGCTGATGAAGCAAGCGTCGCCAGCGCACAGCTGCAACTCGACTGGAGCCGCATCACCGCACCAGTCGATGGTCGCGTTGGTCTCAAGCAGGTTGATGTTGGTAACCAAATCTCCAGTGGTGATACCACCGGAATTGTGGTGATCACCCAGACGCATCCTATCGATTTGCTCTTTACCCTGCCGGAAAGCGATATCGCTACCGTTGTGCAGGCGCAAAAAGCCGGAAAACCGCTGGTGGTAGAAGCCTGGGATCGCACCAACTCGAAGAAATTAAGTGAAGGCACGCTGTTAAGTCTCGATAACCAAATCGATGCCACTACCGGTACGATTAAAGTGAAAGCACGCTTTAATAATCAGGATGATGCGCTGTTTCCCAATCAGTTTGTTAACGCGCGCATGTTAGTCGACACCGAACAAAACGCCGTAGTGATCCCAACAGCCGCCCTGCAAATGGGCAATGAAGGCCATTTTGTCTGGGTGCTGAATAGCGAAAACAAGGTCAGCAAACATCTGGTGACGCCGGGCATTCAGGACAGTCAGAAAGTGGTGATCCGCGCAGGTATTTCTGCGGGCGATCGCGTGGTGACAGACGGCATTGATCGCCTGACCGAAGGGGCGAAAGTGGAAGTGGTGGAAGCCCAGAGCGCCACCACTCCGGAAGAGAAAGCCACCAGCCGCGAATACGCGAAAAAAGGAGCACGCTCCTGATGCAGGTGTTACCCCCGAGCAGCACAGGCGGCCCGTCGCGCCTGTTTATTATGCGTCCTGTGGCCACCACGCTGCTGATGGTGGCGATCTTACTCGCCGGGATTATCGGTTATCGCGCCCTGCCCGTTTCGGCGCTGCCGGAAGTGGACTATCCGACCATTCAGGTGGTCACGCTCTACCCAGGTGCGAGCCCGGATGTCATGACCTCTGCCGTTACCGCGCCGCTCGAACGCCAGTTCGGGCAGATGTCTGGTCTGAAACAGATGTCGTCGCAAAGTTCCGGCGGTGCGTCAGTTATCACTTTGCAGTTCCAGCTAACATTACCGCTGGATGTCGCCGAGCAGGAAGTACAGGCCGCGATTAACGCTGCGACCAACTTGTTGCCGAGCGATCTGCCTAACCCGCCGGTTTACAGCAAAGTGAACCCGGCAGATCCGCCGATCATGACGCTCGCCGTCACCTCAACAGCCATGCCGATGACGCAAGTGGAAGATATGGTGGAAACCCGCGTCGCGCAGAAAATCTCGCAGATTTCCGGCGTCGGCCTGGTGACGCTTTCCGGCGGCCAGCGTCCGGCTGTTCGCGTCAAACTTAACGCTCAGGCGATTGCCGCCCTCGGCCTGACCAGCGAAACCGTGCGCACCGCCATTACCGGCGCTAACGTTAACTCGGCAAAAGGTAGCCTCGACGGCCCTTCCCGCGCGGTTACGCTTTCCGCGAATGACCAAATGCAATCTGCGGAAGAATATCGCCAGTTGATTATCGCCTACCAGAACGGCGCGCCGATTCGTCTGGGCGATGTCGCAACTGTAGAGCAAGGTGCAGAAAACAGCTGGCTCGGCGCATGGGCGAACAAAGAACAGGCCATTGTGATGAATGTTCAGCGCCAGCCCGGTGCTAACATTATCTCCACCGCCGACAGCATCCGGCAGATGCTGCCACAGCTCACCGAGAGTTTGCCGAAATCGGTGAAGGTGACGGTACTTTCTGACCGTACCACCAATATCCGCGCATCTGTCGATGATACTCAGTTTGAATTGATGATGGCTATCGCGCTGGTAGTCATGATTATCTACCTGTTTTTGCGCAATATTCCGGCGACCATCATTCCCGGTGTTGCCGTGCCGCTGTCGTTAATCGGCACTTTTGCGGTTATGGTGTTTCTCGATTTTTCAATCAATAACCTGACACTGATGGCGTTAACTATCGCCACCGGATTCGTGGTCGATGACGCCATCGTGGTGATCGAAAACATTTCCCGCTATATCGAAAAAGGCGAAAAACCGTTGGCGGCGGCGCTCAAGGGCGCAGGTGAAATCGGCTTTACCATTATCTCGCTGACCTTCTCACTGATTGCGGTGTTGATCCCACTGCTGTTTATGGGCGATATCGTCGGGCGACTGTTCCGCGAATTTGCTATTACCCTGGCGGTAGCGATTTTGATCTCAGCGGTGGTGTCGCTGACCCTGACACCGATGATGTGCGCGCGGATGCTCAGCCAGGAGTCGTTGCGTAAACAGAACCGCTTCTCCCGTGCCTCGGAAAAAATGTTCGACAGGATAATCGCCGCCTATGGTCGTGGACTGGCGAAAGTGCTGAATCATCCGTGGCTGACCTTAAGCGTGGCACTCAGCACGCTGCTGCTTAGCGTGCTGCTGTGGGTGTTCATTCCGAAAGGTTTCTTCCCGGTACAGGACAATGGCATTATTCAGGGCACTTTGCAGGCACCGCAATCCAGCTCCTTTGCCAATATGGCCCAGCGACAACGCCAGGTCGCGGACGTGATTTTGCAGGATCCGGCAGTGCAAAGCCTGACCTCATTTGTTGGCGTTGATGGCACTAACCCGTCGCTGAACAGTGCACGTTTACAAATCAACCTCAAACCGTTGGATGAACGTGATGATCGGGTGCAAAAAGTCATCGCCCGTCTGCAAACGGCGGTAGATAAAGTGCCGGGCGTCGATCTCTTCCTGCAACCAACGCAGGATCTGACTATTGATACTCAGGTCAGCCGCACCCAGTACCAGTTTACCTTGCAGGCCACGTCACTGGATGCGCTCAGTACCTGGGTGCCACAGTTGATGGAAAAACTCCAGCAACTGCCACAGCTTTCTGATGTCTCCAGCGACTGGCAGGACAAAGGGCTGGTGGCGTATGTCAATGTTGATCGCGACAGCGCCAGCCGTCTGGGGATCAGCATGGCGGATGTCGATAACGCCCTGTACAACGCGTTTGGTCAGCGGCTGATTTCCACTATTTATACTCAGGCCAACCAGTATCGCGTGGTGCTGGAGCACAACACCGAAAATACCCCAGGCCTCGCGGCGCTGGATACCATTCGCCTGACCAGCAGCGACGGCGGCGTGGTGCCGCTAAGCTCAATTGCCAAAATTGAGCAGCGTTTTGCGCCGCTCTCCATCAACCATCTGGATCAGTTCCCGGTAACGACCATCTCCTTTAACGTGCCGGATAACTATTCGCTGGGCGATGCGGTGCAGGCGATTATGGACACCGAAAAGACGCTGAATCTGCCGGTGGATATCACCACGCAGTTCCAGGGCAGCACCCTCGCCTTCCAGTCGGCGCTGGGCAGCACTGTCTGGCTGATTGTCGCGGCGGTGGTGGCGATGTATATCGTGCTCGGCATTCTGTACGAGAGCTTTATTCACCCGATCACCATTCTCTCGACGCTACCCACCGCAGGGGTTGGCGCACTGCTGGCGTTGCTGATTGCTGGTAGCGAACTGGATGTGATTGCGATTATCGGCATTATTTTGCTGATCGGTATCGTGAAGAAGAACGCCATCATGATGATCGACTTCGCGCTGGCTGCCGAGCGCGAGCATGGCATGTCGCCGCGCGAGGCAATCTACCAGGCTTGTCTGTTGCGTTTTCGTCCGATCCTGATGACCACCCTGGCGGCTCTGCTTGGCGCGCTGCCGCTGATGTTGAGTACCGGGGTCGGCGCGGAACTGCGTCGTCCGTTAGGTATCGGCATGGTCGGCGGCCTGATTGTCAGCCAGGTGCTGACGCTGTTCACCACGCCGGTGATTTATCTGCTGTTCGACCGCCTGGCATTGTGGACCAAAAGCCGCTTTGCCCGTCATGAAGAGGAGGCGTAAGTGAAGTTTTTTGCCCTCTTCATTTACCGTCCGGTGGCGACGATTTTACTGTCGGTTGCCATTACCCTGTGCGGCATACTGGGCTTCCGTATGCTGCCGGTCGCCCCGCTGCCGCAGGTCGATTTTCCGGTGATTATGGTCAGCGCCTCGCTGCCCGGTGCGTCACCAGAAACAATGGCGTCTTCCGTTGCCACGCCGCTGGAGCGCTCACTTGGGCGCATTGCCGGAGTCAGTGAAATGACCTCCAGCAGTTCGCTCGGCAGCACGCGTATTATTTTGCAGTTTGATTTTGACCGGGATATCAACGGCGCAGCGCGTGATGTGCAGGCGGCGATCAACGCTGCACAAAGTTTGCTGCCCAGTGGGATGCCCAGCCGCCCGACCTATCGCAAAGCGAACCCGTCGGATGCGCCAATTATGATCCTCACGCTGACGTCCGATACTTATTCGCAGGGTGAACTGTACGATTTCGCCTCGACGCAGCTGGCTCCGACGATTTCGCAAATCGACGGTGTTGGTGATGTCGATGTCGGAGGCAGCTCACTGCCCGCCGTACGCGTCGGGCTGAATCCGCAGGCGCTGTTTAATCAGGGCGTGTCGCTGGACGACGTACGCACCGCCGTCAGCAATGCCAACGTGCGTAAACCGCAGGGCGCGCTGGAAGATGGCACTCACCGCTGGCAGATCCAGACCAATGATGAGCTAAAAACCGCCGCTGAATATCAGCCGTTGATTATTCACTACAACAACGGCGGCGCGGTTCGTCTGGGCGATGTGGCGACGGTGACCGACTCAGTGCAGGATGTGCGCAACGCCGGGATGACCAACGCCAAACCGGCTATTTTACTGATGATCCGCAAACTGCCGGAAGCCAATATTATCCAGACGGTTGACAGCATCCGGGCAAAATTACCGGAGTTGCAGGAAACCATTCCGGCGGCGATTGATCTGCAAATTGCCCAGGATCGCTCCCCCACCATTCGCGCCTCGCTGGAAGAAGTCGAGCAAACGCTGATTATCTCGGTGGCGCTGGTGATTCTGGTGGTGTTTTTATTCCTGCGCTCGGGTCGCGCCACTATTATTCCCGCCGTTTCGGTGCCGGTTTCGCTGATTGGTACGTTTGCGGCGATGTACCTGTGCGGATTCAGTCTCAATAACCTTTCGTTAATGGCGCTCACCATCGCTACTGGTTTCGTGGTGGATGACGCCATCGTGGTGCTGGAAAACATTGCACGTCATCTGGAAGCGGGAATGAAACCGTTGCAAGCCGCACTGCAAGGTACTCGCGAAGTCGGTTTTACGGTGCTGTCGATGAGTCTGTCACTGGTGGCGGTGTTCCTGCCGCTGCTGTTGATGGGCGGATTGCCGGGCCGACTGTTACGCGAATTTGCCGTGACGCTTTCTGTCGCCATTGGTATATCGTTGCTGGTTTCTCTGACATTAACGCCAATGATGTGTGGCTGGATGCTGAAAGCCAGCAAGCCGCGCGAGCAAAAGCGACTGCGTGGTTTTGGTCGCATGTTGGTAGCCCTGCAACAAGGCTACGGCAAGTCACTGAAATGGGTGCTCAATCATACCCGTCTGGTGGGCGTGGTGCTGCTTGGCACCATTGCGCTGAATATCTGGCTGTATATCTCGATCCCGAAAACCTTCTTCCCGGAGCAGGACACTGGCGTGTTGATGGGCGGGATTCAGGCGGATCAGAGTATTTCGTTTCAGGCGATGCGCGGTAAGTTGCAGGATTTCATGAAAATTATCCGTGACGATCCGGCAGTGGATAATGTCACCGGCTTTACAGGCGGTTCGCGAGTGAACAGCGGGATGATGTTTATCACCCTCAAGCCACGCGACGAACGCAGCGAAACGGCGCAGCAAATTATCGACCGTCTGCGCGTAAAACTGGCGAAAGAACCGGGGGCGAATCTGTTCCTGATGGCGGTACAGGATATTCGCGTTGGTGGGCGTCAGTCGAACGCCAGCTACCAGTACACGTTGTTATCCGACGACCTGGCGGCACTGCGAGAATGGGAGCCGAAAATCCGCAAAAAACTGGCGACGTTGCCGGAACTGGCGGACGTGAACTCCGATCAGCAGGATAACGGCGCGGAGATGAATCTGGTTTACGACCGCGACACCATGGCACGGCTGGGAATCGACGTACAAGCCGCCAACAGTCTGTTAAATAACGCCTTCGGTCAGCGGCAAATCTCGACCATTTACCAGCCGATGAACCAGTATAAAGTGGTGATGGAAGTGGATCCGCGCTATACCCAGGACATCAGTGCGCTGGAAAAAATGTTCGTTATCAATAACGAAGGCAAAGCGATCCCGCTGTCGTATTTCGCTAAATGGCAACCGGCGAATGCCCCACTATCGGTGAATCATCAGGGATTATCGGCGGCCTCGACCATTTCGTTTAACCTGCCGACCGGAAAATCGCTCTCGGACGCCAGTGCGGCGATCGAGAGCGCAATGACCCAGCTTGGTGTGCCTTCGACGGTGCGCGGCAGTTTTGCCGGCACGGCGCAGGTGTTCCAGGAGACGATGAACTCGCAGGTGATCCTGATTATCGCCGCCATCGCCACGGTGTATATCGTGCTGGGTATCCTTTACGAGAGTTACGTACATCCGCTGACGATTCTCTCCACCCTGCCCTCGGCGGGCGTTGGAGCACTGTTGGCGCTGGAGCTGTTCAATGCCCCGTTCAGCCTAATCGCCCTGATAGGGATCATGCTTTTAATCGGCATCGTGAAGAAAAACGCCATTATGATGGTCGATTTTGCGCTTGAAGCCCAACGGCACGGTAACCTGACGCCGCAGGAAGCTATTTTCCAGGCCTGTCTGCTGCGTTTTCGCCCGATTATGATGACTACCCTGGCGGCGCTGTTTGGTGCGCTGCCGCTGGTATTGTCGGGCGGCGACGGCTCGGAGCTGCGGCAACCCCTGGGGATCACCATTGTCGGCGGACTGGTAATGAGCCAGCTCCTTACGCTGTATACCACGCCGGTGGTGTATCTCTTTTTCGACCGTCTGCGGCTGCGTTTTTCGCGTAAACCTAAACAAACGGTAACCGAGTAAATGACAGATCTTCCCGACAGCACCCGTTGGCAATTGTGGATTGTGGCTTTCGGCTTCTTTATGCAGTCGCTGGACACCACCATCGTAAACACCGCCCTTCCCTCAATGGCGCAAAGCCTCGGGGAAAGTCCGTTGCATATGCACATGGTCATTGTCTCTTATGTGCTGACCGTGGCGGTGATGCTGCCCGCCAGCGGCTGGCTGGCGGACAAAGTCGGCGTGCGCAATATTTTCTTTACCGCCATCGTGCTGTTTACTCTCGGTTCACTGTTTTGCGCGCTTTCCGGCACGCTGAACGAACTGTTGCTGGCACGCGCGTTACAGGGCGTTGGCGGCGCGATGATGGTGCCGGTCGGCAGATTGACGGTGATGAAAATCGTACCGCGCGAGCAATATATGGCGGCGATGACCTTTGTCACGTTACCCGGTCAGGTCGGTCCGCTGCTCGGTCCGGCGCTCGGCGGTCTGCTGGTGGAGTACGCATCGTGGCACTGGATCTTTTTGATCAACATTCCGGTGGGGATTATCGGTGCGATCGCCACATTGCTGTTAATGCCAAACTACACCATGCAGACGCGGCGCTTTGATCTCTCCGGATTTTTATTGCTGGCGGTTGGCATGGCGGTATTAACCCTGGCGCTGGACGGCAGTAAAGGTACAGGTTTATCGCCGCTGACGATTGCAGGCCTGGTCGCAGTTGGCGTGGTGGCACTGGTGCTTTATCTGCTGCACGCCAGAAATAACAACCGTGCCCTGTTCAGTCTGAAACTGTTCCGTACTCGTACCTTTTCGCTGGGCCTGGCGGGGAGCTTTGCCGGACGTATTGGCAGTGGCATGTTGCCCTTTATGACACCGGTTTTCCTGCAAATTGGCCTCGGTTTCTCGCCGTTTCATGCCGGACTGATGATGATCCCGATGGTGCTTGGCAGCATGGGAATGAAGCGAATTGTGGTACAGGTGGTGAATCGCTTTGGTTATCGTCGGGTACTGGTAGCGACCACGCTGGGTCTGTCGCTGGTCACCCTGTTGTTTATGACTACCGCCCTGCTGGGCTGGTACTACGTTTTGCCGTTCGTCCTGTTTTTACAAGGGATGGTCAACTCGACGCGTTTCTCCTCCATGAACACCCTGACGCTGAAAGATCTCCCGGACAATCTGGCGAGCAGCGGCAACAGCCTGCTGTCGATGATTATGCAATTGTCGATGAGTATCGGCGTCACTATCGCCGGGCTGTTGCTGGGACTTTTTGGTTCACAGCATGTCAGCGTCGACAGCGGCACCACACAAACCGTCTTTATGTACACCTGGCTTAGCATGGCGTTGATCATCGCCCTTCCGGCGTTCATCTTTGCCAGAGTGCCGAACGATACGCATCAAAATGTAGCTATTTCGCGGCGAAAAAGGAGCGCGCAATGAAGTTCTGGCGACCCGGTATTACCGGCAAACTGTTTCTGGCGATTTTCGCCACCTGCATTGTCTTGCTGATCAGTATGCACTGGGCGGTGCGTATCAGTTTTGAGCGTGGCTTTATTGATTACATCAAGCATGGTAATGAACAGCGATTACAACTGTTAAGTGATGCGCTTGGCGAGCAGTATGCGCAGCATGGCAACTGGCGCTTCCTGCGCAACAATGATCGCTTTGTCTTTCAGATCCTGCGTTCATTTGAACACGATAATTCGGAAGATAAACCCGGCCCGGGTATGCCACCGCACGGCTGGCGTACCCAGTTCTGGGTGGTTGATCAAAACAACAAAGTGCTGGTTGGTCCGCGAGCGCCGATTCCACCTGACGGTACACGGCGACCCATTCTGGTCAACGGTGCGGAAGTTGGCGCGGTGATCGCCTCCCCCGTTGAGCGGTTAACGCGCAATACTGATATCAATTTCGATAAACAACAGCGGCAAACCAGCTGGTTGATTGTCGCCCTGGCAACGTTACTCGCGGCACTTGCCACTTTTCTGCTGGCGCGCGGTTTACTGGCACCGGTAAAACGACTTGTCGATGGCACGCACAAACTGGCGGCGGGCGATTTCACTACCCGCGTAACGCCCACCAGTGAAGATGAACTGGGCAAACTGGCGCAAGACTTCAACCAGCTTGCCAGCACACTGGAGAAAAACCAGCAAATGCGGCGCGATTTTATGGCCGATATTTCTCACGAACTGCGTACGCCATTAGCGGTGCTGCGCGGTGAACTGGAAGCCATTCAGGATGGCGTGCGTAAATTCACGCCGGAGACGGTGGCGTCTTTACAGGCGGAGGTCGGTACACTGACCAAACTGGTTGACGATCTCCATCAGTTGTCGATGTCTGATGAAGGCGCTCTCGCCTATCAAAAAGCACCGGTAGATTTGATCCCACTGCTGGAAGTGGCGGGCGGCGCATTTCGCGAACGATTCGCCAGTCGTGGCCTGAAACTGCAATTTTCCCTGCCAGACAGTATTACCGTATTTGGCGATCGCGACCGTTTAATGCAGTTATTCAATAACTTACTGGAAAACAGCCTGCGCTACACTGACAGCGGCGGCAGCCTGCAAATCTCTGCCGGGCAGCGCGACAAAACGGTGCGCCTGACCTTTGCCGACAGTGCGCCAGGTGTCAGTGACGATCAGCTACAAAAATTGTTTGAACGTTTTTATCGCACCGAAGGTTCCCGCAACCGTGCCAGCGGCGGTTCCGGGCTGGGGCTGGCGATTTGCCTGAACATTGTTGAAGCACATAATGGTCGCATTATTGCTGCCCATTCGCCTTTTGGCGGGGTAAGCATTACAGTAGAGTTACCGCTGGAACGGGATTTACAGAGAGAAGTATGACCGAGTTACCAATCGACGAAAACACACCGCGTATTTTGATCGTGGAAGATGAACCGAAGCTGGGGCAGTTGCTCATTGATTATCTGCGTGCTGCGAGCTATGCGCCGACGCTTATCAGCCACGGCGATCAGGTACTGCCGTATGTGCGCCAGACACCACCGGATCTGATCCTGTTAGATCTGATGCTCCCTGGCACCGATGGCCTGACGCTGTGCCGGGAAATTCGTCATTTTTCTGACATTCCGATCGTGATGGTGACGGCAAAAATCGAAGAGATCGATCGCCTGCTGGGGCTGGAGATTGGCGCAGATGATTATATCTGTAAGCCGTACAGCCCACGGGAAGTGGTAGCGCGCGTCAAAACCATTTTGCGCCGTTGCAAACCGCAGCGCGAGTTGCAGCAACAGGATGCTGAAAGCCCGTTGATTATCGACGAAGGTCGTTTTCAGGCTTCATGGCGCGGTAAAATGCTTGACCTGACGCCTGCGGAATTTCGTCTGCTGAAAACGCTCTCTCACGAACCAGGAAAAGTGTTCTCCCGCGAGCAATTGCTCAATCATCTTTATGACGACTACCGCGTAGTAACCGACCGCACCATCGACAGCCACATTAAAAACCTGCGCCGCAAGCTGGAATCTCTCGACGCCGAACAGTCATTTATCCGCGCCGTTTATGGCGTCGGTTACCGCTGGGAAGCCGACGCCTGCCGCATCGTTTAGTTTTAGCGACATTATTTTGTTAGCCGGAGATGGCGTTCAGACCAGATCCGGCAACATTATCCCACGCATGGTCAGCAAACTGACATTATCTCTCCGCCCTGGCAGGCATCAGAAAATCGCTCATACTTTAATCGGTAAACAGCACCTTTAGATGCTGTTTTCGATACACAATTTCAATCAAGGAGTCATTATGGCTGGTTGGTTTGAACTCAGTAAGAGCAGTGATAATCAGTTCCGGTTTGTGCTAAAAGCGGGCAATGGTGAGACTATCCTCACCAGCGAGCTTTATACCTCAAAAGCCTCTGCGGAAAAGGGCATCGCGTCGGTGCGTAGCAACAGCCCGCAAGAAGAACGCTATGAGAAAAAAACGGCAAGTAACGGCAAATTCTATTTCAATCTGAAAGCCGCTAATCATCAAATTATCGGCTCCAGCCAGATGTACGCCACCGCGCAATCTCGTGAAACCGGAATTGCCTCCGTTAAAGCCAATGGCACAAGCCAGACGGTGAAAGACAATACGTAATTACGATGCCGGGCGTGGGTTGTTGGCGTCCGGCGCTTTACCAGATCCCCCCACAGCGCTACAATGCCCGCCCTTAAAGTGGGGGCACTCCCCTAACCGCTTCATCAGGTGAAGCGGATCTGACCTGTCATCAGAACGAGAGAATTATGTTTAAACCGGAACTCCTTTCCCCGGCGGGAACGCTGAAAAATATGCGTTACGCTTTCGCTTATGGCGCAGATGCTGTTTATGCGGGCCAGCCGCGTTACTCCCTGCGTGTGCGCAACAACGAATTCAACCACGAAAATCTTCAGCTCGGCATCAATGAAGCCCACGCGCTGGGGAAAAAGTTTTATGTCGTGGTCAACATTGCACCGCACAACGCCAAGCTGAAAACCTTTATCCGTGACCTGAAACCGGTGGTGGAAATGGGGCCGGATGCGCTGATTATGTCCGATCCAGGGCTGATTATGCTGGTGCGTGAGCACTTCCCTGAAATGCCGATCCACCTCTCGGTGCAGGCTAACGCCGTAAACTGGGCGACGGTGAAATTCTGGCAGCAAATGGGCCTGACCCGCGTGATCCTCTCTCGCGAGCTGTCGCTGGAAGAGATTGAAGAGATCCGCAATCAGGTGCCGGATATGGAGATCGAGATCTTCGTTCACGGCGCACTGTGCATGGCCTACTCCGGTCGCTGCCTGCTCTCTGGCTATATCAACAAGCGCGATCCGAACCAGGGTACCTGCACCAACGCCTGCCGCTGGGAGTACAACGTCCAGGAAGGGAAAGAAGATGACGTTGGCAACATCGTACACAAGTACGAGCCGATTCCGGTGCAAAATGTTGAGCCGACGCTGGGTATCGGCGCGCCAACCGACAAAGTGTTTATGATCGAAGAAGCCCAGCGTCCGGGCGAGTATATGACCGCGTTTGAAGATGAGCACGGCACTTACATCATGAACTCGAAAGATCTGCGCGCCATCGCCCATGTAGAACGCCTGACCAAAATGGGCGTGCATTCGCTGAAAATCGAAGGCCGTACTAAATCTTTCTACTATTGCGCACGCACCGCACAGGTTTACCGTAAAGCTATCGATGACGCCGCTGCGGGCAAACCGTTCGATACCAGCCTGCTGGAAACTCTGGAAGGTCTGGCGCATCGTGGCTATACCGAAGGTTTCCTGCGTCGTCATACTCACGACGATTATCAGAACTACGAATACGGTTATTCAGTTTCTGACCGCCAGCAGTTTGTTGGTGAGTTTACCGGTGAGCGCAAGGGGGACCTCGCGGCGGTAGCGGTGAAAAATAAATTCTCCGTTGGCGACAGCCTTGAGCTGATGACGCCGCAAGGCAACATTAACTTTACCCTTGAGCACATGGAAAACGCCAAAGGTGAAGCGATGCCGGTCGCACCAGGCGATGGTTATACTGTGTGGCTCCCGGTCCCGCAGGATCTTGAGCTCAATTACGCTCTGCTGATGCGTAATTTCTCCGGGGAAACCACGCGTAACCCACACGGTAAGTGATTAATTTCGATTATTTTTCCCGGATGGAAAATTCTTAGAAACCGATCACATACAGCTGCATTTATTAAGGTTATCATCCGTTTCGCTGAAAAACATAACCCATAAAATGCTAGCTGTACCAGGAACCACCTCCTTAGCCTGTGTAATCTCCCTTACACGGGCTTATTTTTTATGCATAAGCCCTATCCCTGGTCACCGTCTTCCATTGACCACATCGATAGAATCTCCCTTCATAGCACGATGCCTTTCACGTAACGGCATCGTGCTCGCACAGGTTCCGGCTAAGCACAACCAGAACGCACATATTTGACGCTTACCAAAAAATATTCTCACTCTCCACATTTGAATGTCAGACGAGCGACACCATGTAATCCTACACCTTCTGTCTTCAGCTCAACTATTTGCATTTTTTTGCCCTGAGTAACACAGAAATGGGCTGCATCATTTTTTACTATATTTTCTGCACCAGATATTCTACCCCTGGCTAAAGAAGCTTCGGCTTCGGTGTAGTATTGGTTATCGAGTTTACGCTGAATATTACTTTTATATGCAAGGCCAAATTTACCGATACTTGTCTCATCATTATGCACAGCACAACCAGACATAAGAAAAACACTAATTAATGATATAGCAGCTATTTTATTCACCTCACCTTCCCCCATTAAATACCAACGACACTCTCTAGTGTTTAAGTATAATAATGGCCGATCATTATAATTGAATAGGATTATAATAAATGTTTTGTACAACATTTCCTACATAAGCAGGAATTACAGACTCAGAGGCTCTTCCGGGTAACCCTATGGGAGCTTTAATATATTTGGAATAGTATATTGAAGATGCCACTGTTTAGTTGAATATTAGATATTTGCTCTTTTTTCAAATTTACCGGTGGCTACCGTTAACATTCACTGCCCCCATTGCAAGCTCCTGGTGGTAACAACTGAATTACCCATGCTTGAACTGACTTTTTATCCTCCGACTTTCATCCTGTTCTGACTCCACCTTTTGTTTTCTGCTCTACACTATCTACAGACCAATCATAAAGGCACATACGATCATGGCAGAATTTCCCGCCAGCTTACTGATTCTTAATGGCAAAAGTACTGACAATCTACCCTTGCGCGAAGCAATTATGCTGTTGCGTGAGGAAGGAATGACGATCCATGTGCGGGTCACCTGGGAGAAAGGTGATGCCGCACGATTTGTAGAGGAGGCCCGGAAGTTGGGCGTCGCAACGGTGATTGCTGGAGGTGGCGATGGCACCATTAATGAAGTTTCTACGGCGTTGATTCAGTGTGAGGGGGATGACATACCCGCGCTGGGAATTTTACCATTAGGAACCGCCAATGATTTTGCCACCAGCGTAGGGATTCCTGAGGCACTGGATAAGGCGCTGAAACTGGCAATTGCCGGTGACGCCATTGCGATAGATATGGCGCAGGTCAACAAACAAACCTGTTTTATTAATATGGCGACAGGCGGATTTGGGACGCGTATTACCACAGAAACGCCGGAAAAATTAAAAGCCGCGCTGGGTAGCGTCTCTTACATCATTCATGGCTTAATGCGTATGGATACTCTGCAACCGGACCGTTGTGAAATCCGCGGTGAAAACTTTCACTGGCAAGGTGACGCCCTGGTCATTGGTATTGGTAACGGGCGTCAGGCCGGTGGCGGTCAGCAATTGTGTCCGAACGCGTTAATTAACGATGGCTTGCTGCAACTGCGCATTTTTACCGGCGATGAAATACTTCCGGCTCTCGTATCAACCTTAAAATCTGACGAAGATAACCCGAATATTATCGAAGGCGCTTCGTCGTGGTTTGATATTCAGGCACCACACGACATCACCTTTAATCTTGATGGCGAACCGTTGAGTGGGCAAAATTTTCATATTGAAATACTTCCGGCAGCGTTGCGTTGCCGTCTGCCACCAGATTGCCCGCTTTTACGTTAAATAAAAGCAAGCGCAGAAGCAGGATTAGCAGACCGGCATCATCCCTGGGATCTTCTGCGCTCACCCTTTTTTGTTACGCAGCTACGGCTAACGCTGCCAGTAATTCATTCATCGATAAATATCTTGCACTCGCCGCATTAAAGCAGGTTTGTTGGGCATCTTCTGATACCACAATGGTGTTTATTCCTGCCGCCTGTGCTGCCTGAAAACCACTCACGCTGTCCTCTATAACCAAACAATCTGCAGCAGACAGTTGCAATTCTCGCAGTGCAGAAAGATAAACTGCCGGATGGGGTTTCCCATGCTTTTCGTCATCAGCACTACAAATCACCGAAAAATAATGCTGAATATTGAGTTTTGTCAGTACAGCATCGATCACCTGGTAAGATGAAGAGGTTGCCAGCGCCAGTTGATAGCCACTCCGGCGCAAAAAAAATAACACGTCCTGAACGCCTGGCATCGCTTCGCCCGTCCCGGCAATCAACGTAGTGATCAGGCGGCGAATCTCACTTTCCAACAGTGCGGGTTCAATGTGTAAATGACAATATTCACACCAGGTTTGGGCAATCTCATCCAGCCTTTTACCTTTAGTCAGTCTTATACACTCTTCGTCACTGACACATGCGCCCCACCTTGCCAGTGCTCCCTTTTGTGCCTCACGCCATAACCCTTCCGAATCAATGATGACGCCGTCCATATCAAAAATGACTGCTTTACAATTAAACATTGTTCCTCGCAATAAAGCCTGGCACCACACCAGGCTTGTCGTCATCAGGAAATGGTGGCGGTCTTCCCTTCACACACTTGCTGATTTGAGAATCCCGGTTGTTCGACGCGAATAAACGGGCAAATAATAAACGCTATCACATACAGGGTGGTGTAAGCGATAACCACACCAATAGTACTGAAATAAGGCAGAAGTACCACGGCGATTGCCGGAGCAAGGAAGTTGGACAACCCGGCTGAAAGGTTATAAACCGAAATAGCTGCTCCTTTATGTTTCGGTTCCAGTGCCGGGAAAACGGCTGCCATCGGTACGAATGCAGCAACAAAGATCCCCAGTGCCACCGCAGGTATCAGCGCCATAGCAAAGTTATGACCGAAATGTTGCGGCATGTAGTAGAACGCCAGGCTTGAAAGCGCCATTCCCACGCAACCAAACCAGCGAACAACTTTCATCCAGCCCATTTTCTCTGCCAGCACGCCCCAGAATACGTTAGAGAAGATGGTGGTAAAGAAGAAGACTGCCCAGACCTGCAACCACTCAGAGGTGGTAAAGCCCAGCTCATCAACAAACATCATCGGCATAATTACGGCGAATCCGAATAAAGATAAGGTGTTGATAATGCGAACAATACTGGAAAGCAAAATATTGCGGTTGGTATAAAGCAAAGTCACCGCACGGCCCAGTTCGCTAAACTTCTCTTTTGTGGTTAGGTTTTGCATATGGCGTGGTGTTTCTACTTTGCGCATAGAAATTAACGCAACAGCGCCACCAACCCCACAGAAGGCCAGCGCCAGCCATAATGTTCCCATTTCGCCAATAAGCGGAATGGTAAAACTGGGGATGTAGCTGCCGAATACGCCGATACCAATAGAGTAAACTGCCCAGAACCAGCCCAGAGCAGCACTGGTGCTGTCACTGCGTACGTTATGGACAATCGCCACAATAAAGGCGTAGAGGAACAGCGGATAGGCTAGGCCACGAATACCATAAAACAGCAGGATTAACCCATAGTTCGCCTGCCCCAGACCAAAGACCAGAAACAGCACGTGAAATACGCACCACAGCACAAAGCCGATAAACATGGTTTTTTGTGGCGTAATAATTTCGGCAACTACGCCGGAAACCCAGGCGGAAAGCGCTGCCGCCAGGCCATAGAGCGTAAAGGCAAAGGAGGCTTCTGCAGGCGTGAAACCCAGTGCTTTAATGTAATGCGACAGGAATGCCAGTTCAAAACCGTCTCCGGTCATAAAGATGGCAATGGCAATATATCCCCACACCAGATTTAAGGGTAATCCCAGCCATTGTTTATTTGTTAACGACATAGTGACCTCGTTTGTAGGATACAAAACGCCGCTCCGGTGCAAACACCGGAGGGCATTTGTGACAGATGTTATTGATTGCGATAGTTCAGGTCGTTGTGATACAGCGCAGTAAACTGCTGATATCGTTGCATCAGCGCATTATGACGTTCAGGATCGCTGCGCCAGGTTTTGAAGATTTCAGGTTTTTCACACACTGCCGCCAGTGGTTTTCCCGCAGCAAGACAGGCCAGACGCGCGGCTCCCAGCGCCCCACCCGTTTCACCGCCTTTATGCGTCACCACTGGCATATCGAGAATATCGGCCAGTAACTGCGCCCAGAATGGACTTCTCGCCCCCCCACCTACCAGCGAGCATTGCTCAATTGCCGTACCGCTTTCTTGCAGGACTCGCAGCCCATCGGCAATACCAAAGCTGACGCCTTCCAGCACTGCATATCCCATTAGCGCACGCTGACTGGAGTGTGTCAGCGCCCAGAACAATCCCCGGGCATGAGGATCGTTATGTGGCGTACGTTCACCAGAAAGATACGGGAGGAACATCGGTGCACTGGCTTTGTCTGCATCAGAAAGTTGGGCAATCTCTTCCAGTAACTCTGTTTCCGTTACCCCCACCAGACGGCAGAACCATTGCAGACAACTGGCGGCACTGAGCATTACACTCATCTGGTGCCATAAATTCGGTAGTACGTGACAGAAAGCATGGACTGCTGATTGCGGCGCAGGACGATAGGCATCTGTCACTACAAACAACACCCCGGAAGTTCCCAAAGAAATAAACGCATCTCCGGGAGAAACGGCCCCCACACCAATTGCGCTCACGGCGTTATCGCCACCGCCACCAGCAACTACAACCGAAGATGTCAGCCCCCAACGGCTGGCAACTTCAGGGGAAAGAGTGGCAGAAACGTCACAACCTTCCACCAGTTCCGGCATATTCGCCCGTGTCAGGCCACATTTTTCCAGCAACGAATCTGACCAGTCGCGTTTTTCCACGTCGAGCCACAACGTGCCAGCAGAATCCGACATATCGGAAATCTTTTGGCCGGTCATTTTGAAACGCAAATAGTCTTTCGGCAGTAAAACGGTGGAAATGCGCGCAAAGTGCTGCGGCTCATGGCGCCGTACCCATAGCAATTTGGGGGCGGTAAATCCAGGCATCGCCAGGTTTCCCGCTACCTGATGCAACTCTGGTGCGATCTCTTCCAGCTCCGCACACTCCTGCGCACTGCGGGTGTCGTTCCATAAAATCGCCGGACGAATCGCCTCTCCTTTTTCATCCAACAGGACGGCACCATGCATTTGACCAGAAAGGCCAATGGCTTTGATCGCCTGCCAGTGGTGACCGCATTTTTCCCGCAGGGTCGACATTAAATATTCCGTCGCTTCCCACCAGGCTTGCGGCGATTGTTCTGACCAGTGTGGATGGGGCCGCTGAATGGTCAGCGGCGCACTATGGGTGGCAACAATTTCATTGTTTTCATCAATGACCAGCGCCTTAACTTCCGATGTGCCCAGATCGATACCCAGATACATAACCGCCTCCTGGTTAGTTAATTAACGCGTAGACGTCAGCGATTTTTTCGCGCAACAACGCGGCAAAATCTTCACGTTCGGTTAAATCGCCAAACAGCGCTTTATCACTGGCATAAACAGCGACGGGATCGGCAGACTGGAACATTGCATGGACAGCTGGTGCATCAAGGATGCCATCCTGATATTCATAGGGCAGTTTGCCGTGATGCCATTGCTCCATGAATACGTAAAACAGTGCAGGTAACATGGCGGTGGCATTCGGGCGAACGCCTCGCTGGTAGCACTCTCGCAGTGTGGGGGCAATCATCGCCGGAATTTTCGAGAAACCATCCGCAGCGACGCGTTGGTTGGTGTCCTGAATATGTGGATTGGTAAAACGCTTGAGTACAACATCACGGTAGGTTGGCAAATCGATACCGTTATCGCCCAAGCAAGGAATGACATCTTCCGTCACGTAGCGGTCGGCAATCTGATAGATAAAATCGGTCATTGTGCTTTCGTGGATATATTTTTGACCGATTAACGTACCTGCCCAGGCGATGCAACTGTGTGAAGAGTTAAGAATGCGAATCTTCGCCTCTTCATAGGGGATTACCGACGCCACCAGTTCGACACCGACCTTCTCCAGTGCCGGACGGACATCACGGAAATTATCTTCCACGACCCACTGGATAAAGGTTTCGCCCATTACCGGCGCTTTATCGGCAATACCCGTTTGAGCCTTGATCCGTGCCGGAAGTTCTGCTGCCGGACGAGGCGTAATGCGGTCAACCATGGTATTCGGGCAAGTGGTATTTGTACTCAGCCAGTCGATGACATCCTGTTTGCCAGTTAGCTGGAGAAACTCAACCAGGCCATCATGGAAACGTTCACCATTATGGCGCACGTTATCGCAATTCAGCAGGGTTAGTGGTCCGGCGTTATTTGCCATACGTGCTTCGAGGATACGGGTAATAACACCGTAAATTGTTTTGCATCCCCCTTTAAGATCTGCCGCTAAATCAGGATTGTTAACTTCCAGTTTGTGACTGGTATTCAGGTAGTACCCGCCTTCGGTGACGGTGAAAGCAATCACTTTTGTCTTCGGATCTGCCCCTTCAGCAATCAGCGGTTGTAAATCTGCCTGCCACGGTATCAACTTCTGAATTGAGGTGATCTCTTCATATTCGCTTACCCCTTCCGGGCTGACGGTTTCCAGCACATAGCGACCTTTCTGTGCACTGAGTGCCTGTACGACATGTTCAGCATCATTACGAATATTGCCCGCAGCAATGCTCCAGCGTTTATCGCCCATCACCTGCAAACGGTGTAGATACCACGCCTGATGTGCGCGATGAAAAGAACCTAACCCGATGTGCAGCCATGTAAATTGTTCGTTCATTGTTTCGTTCTCCATTGACGTTATGGCTGAACTGTAATCGAACATTTGAGTTAATTAAGAGCGTTAGATCACAAAAGAACAATTGACCAAAAAAATTACAAATGACCAAATCAAAGCAATAAACTTGCCTCGCGGTAAAGCTATGGCCAAAATGACGCTAATCAGTTGCGGGATTTTCACGATTCCGCACGCCACTTTTGAGGTAGGGAAACGTGAACAAAGAAGATGACATCAGGCTCGATCAAAAAGTACGGGCGGCATGGATGTACTACATTGCCGGACTTAATCAGAGTGAAATCGCAAGTCAGTTAGGTACTTCACGGCCAGTGGTTCAACGCCTGATAGCAGCAGCGAAAGACGAAGGGATTGTGTCGATTGGATTGCATCATCCGGTTGCCAACTGTCTCGATTATGCCCAACTGTTAAAGGAAAAGTACCAATTAACCGACTGCAATATTATGCCGGTTTACAGTATTGAAAGTACGCTCGACAGCGTGACATTTGGCTGTTATCAACTGATGGCGCGTTACTTACAGGGTGACAAACCGATCATCGTTGGTATTGGTTCTGGCTTAACGTTGAAGAAAACCATTAAACGTATCGATTTTGATAGTCAGAATACCCGCTGTGTGGCGCTGATTAGCGCCATGAATGAACACGGGCAATGTAACTATTACGACGACGTACCGCTGCTTTTGGCGAGAAAAATTCAGGGAAAATATTACCAGTGGCCAGCTCCACGCTATGCTCAGTCCCGCGAAGAGTACCAAATGTGGTCAACCAATCGATTGTTCCGCAACGTCTCTACCGTAGCGCGTGACTCTGATGTTATTTTCGTGGGTATTGGTGCTTTAGGTCGTCAAAGCCCTATTTTCAAAGATGGCTTTATTGATGAGCAGCAACTGGAAGAGTTAACAGCACGCGGAGGCGTTGGTGAAATCCTCGGACGCTTTATTGATGCTGAAGGCAATGTTGTGGAAAGCCAGATCAACCAGATGATCACCAGCCATGATATCCGCGAAAGCAACTGCCCACGTATCGCAGCTGCCTGTGGTGAGGATAAACGTCCGGCGATCCTCGCAGCATTAAAAGGTGGGTGGATCAACGGTCTGGTCACCGATGAACACACCGCACGCTGGTTGCTGACACGTTAATCTCAGCTGACAACATTCAGGCTCGGAATGAGTTGTGGCGGTATCTCAATGCGACGCAGGGTGGTATCGCCAGAATCCACAATTTCAAACACTTTTTCGAGCATGGCGGGTACATCCTGACGAACCATATCGATATCGTGCCCGAGCAGAGAAACAAAAGGATCCCAGTCAAAACACCCCATTGGCGGTTGATTGGCTCCCGTCTGCCCGGTTTGCGCCAGCCAGCGAACCACCCCTTCAAGAGAGATTGTCGAGTTGACGAATAACCCGTGAAGCGATACTGCAGAGCTTTGGAAGACCTCTTTCAGTAATCCCTCTACGCGAGCAGAAGAGTAGCCGGTAACCAGTTTATGTTCATCCGGTACGGTTATCCCCAAAGCCTGATGGGCATCGACAAAACCACATAAACGTTCAGCAGTATTGTTATCGCTTATACGTCCACCGACAAAAGTCAAAGGTGCCAGCTTGCCATAGCGTTTCTGGCTGTTGGCTAAAATTCTTTCCGTCAATAATTTCGCCCCCATATAGTTATCAGAAATGATCGACGGCGCCAGTGTTCCCGGCAGATCCAGATTCAGTGTCGGTACGCCCGCTTGCTGGCACATTTGGGCTATTTTATCCGGTTGAGTCGCTCCGGTAGCAATGACCCAATCCACCTGCCAGGAGAGCATGGCGCGAGCAGCCTCAATTTCCAGTTCTGGCTGTCGCCGCGTACAGGTGATGATTGGCAGTAATCCTCTGGCACGCGCCATCTCTTCAAATTTTTCGGCAATCGATCCAAAGTATCGGTTGTCATATTTCGGCACAATCATGCCAATAACGTTGGATTTTTTACTGCGCAGTAAACTTGCCTGCCGATTAATGGCATATCCCTGCTCTTCCGCAATACGGGTGACCTTCTCAGCCAGCTTTGCGCTGATGCGTCGCTTTTTCCAGTTGCCATTCAAAATAGCGCTTACCGCACTGGCAGAAACGCCGGTTAATTCTGCCAGGTCGTAAATGGTCGTTTTCTTCGTTTTCTCAACGCGTGTCACAAATTTGCCTCTTCATTTTGAATGTCTCTTGCTGAGAATTTAAGCAAGTGCTAGATCTGCTTCATCGATTGAGCAGTTTGCTTCACACGGCAGCTAAATTCCCGTTCAGTGCGTGCAAGCAAACAGAGACTATAAATTCGCCCTGGTAAAAGGATTATATGATGAATCACTCTGTGCCCTCTATGAATACTCCCCTTAATGGCAAAGTTGCAGCTATCACTGGCGCTGCGTCAGGTATTGGCCTGCAATGTGCAAAAACGCTGCTCGATGCAGGAGCAAAGGTAGTATTGATTGACCGGGAAGGCGACAAACTGCACAAGATTGTCGCTGAGTTAGGCGAAAACGCGTACGCGCTGCAACTCGATCTCTTCAATAATCAGCAAGTCGATAACATGCTGGCGGACATTATCGAACTGGCGGGTGGGCTGGATATTTTTCATGCCAATGCAGGCGCTTATATTGGCGGCCCAGTGGCTGAAGGTGATCCAGATGTCTGGGATCGTGTGTTAAATCTGAATATAAATGCGGCGTTTCGCTGTGTCCGTGCAGTCCTGCCGCATATGATTGCGCAGAGGTCGGGCGATATAATTTTTACCAGTTCCATCGCGGGCGTCGTTCCGGTTATCTGGGAACCGATCTACACCGCGTCCAAATTTGCCGTTCAGGCATTCGTACACACTACCCGCCGCCAGGTTTCTCAATATGGCGTGCGTGTGGGTGCGGTGCTGCCAGGACCAGTAGTCACTGCCCTGCTTGATGACTGGCCAAAAGCCAAAATGGAAGAAGCCCTGGCAAATGGTAGCCTGATGCAACCGATTGAAGTGGCGGAATCAGTATTGTTTATGGTGACCCGCTCGAAAAATGTCACCGTGCGAGATTTAGTGATCCTGCCTGGCAGTGTCGATCTGTAAGGGCGCAATCATGACAATAACCAAAACCGTTATTGGTGTTGATGTGGGATCAGGCAGTGTCCGCGCCGGGATTTTTGATCTCAACGGATCTCTGCTATCCCATGCCACAGAAAAAATCACGACTACGCGGCGCAGCGGAAGCCGCGTGGAACAGTCCAGCCAGGAGATCTGGCAGGCGGTCTGTTCATGTATTCGTAATGCGCTCACTCTGGCAGACGTTTGTGCACAAAGTGTGGCAGGCATCGGTTTTGATGCCACCTGTTCTCTGGTGGTACTGGATAAAAACGGTGATCCATTGCCTGTCAGCCCGGAAGGAGATGCAAAGCAAAATATCATTGTGTGGATGGATCACCGCGCCACCGAACAAGCAGAGCGAATCAATGCCACTCACCATCCGGTGCTGAACTACGTCGGTGGTAAAATTTCGCCTGAAATGGAAACACCGAAAATTCTCTGGCTGAAAGAAAATATGCCAGAGATCTACGAACGTGCCGGACAATTTTTCGATCTGGCCGATTTTCTGACCTGGCGGGCTACCGGTGATTTAGCGCGTTCAGTATGCACTGTTACCTGTAAATGGACGTGGCTGGCACATGAAAATCGCTGGGATCCAGATTATTTCCGCACCATTGGCCTTGCAGAGTTAGCGGATGAAGATTTTATTCGCATTGGTCATCATATTGTTTCTCCCGGAACACCTTGTGGAAATGGTTTAACAGCACAAGCCGCGGCAGAGATGGGATTACTCCCCGGCACACCTGTCGCTGTAGGGTTAATTGATGCTCACGCTGGTGGCATCGGTACGGTTGGCGTAGAAGGTGGAGCGCTGAACAATCTCGCGTATGTTTTCGGCACTTCTTCATGCACCATGGCATCTACCACTTCTCCCTCGTTTGTACCGGGTGTCTGGGGGCCGTATTACAGTGCGATGGTTCCAGGTCTGTGGTTAGTTGAAGGCGGGCAAAGTGCTGCGGGAGCAGCTATTGACCAGCTACTTGATTTCCATCCGGCTGTTGAAGAAGCTCGCGAAATGGCACAACGTGTGAATCAGCCCCTCCCCGTCTGGCTTGCTGATCGAATCCTCGAAAAAACGGCGCAACCATCAGATGCTGTCGCCCTGGCGAAAGGGCTACACGTGGTGCCGGAATTTCTCGGAAATCGCGCCCCCTTCGCAGATCCTCATGCCAGAGCGGTAATTTGTGGCCTGGGTATGGAGCGAGATCTGGATAATTTACTCGCCTTGTATATCGCTGGATTATGCGGAATTGGTTATGGTCTGCGCCAAATTCTCGACGCTCAAACAGCGCAGGGAGTAGTGAGTAAAAATATCGTTATTAGCGGCGGTGCCGGGCAGCATCCACTGGTACGACAAATTCTGGCAGATACCTGCGGTATTCCGGTCATTACCACGCAATGCTGCGAACCGGTTTTATTAGGCTCGGCCATTCTTGGTGCTGTCGCCGGAAATATTGCACCTTCTGTTGGCGAAGCGATGCAACAATTCACCCATGTGGATAAATATTATTATCCGCAAGAACGCTATCAATCTCTTCATCATCGTCGATATGAGGCCTATAAGCAGTTGCAGCATACTGCAAAATTACTCAGAGACTAATTAACCAGCCGCCTGACGTTGTTTTCAGGCAATCACTAATAACGACTCACTCCGGTAATATCCCGGAGTGCATTCATCTGCACCCTAAAAACGAGGTTTATATGTCCAGAAATAATAAACAGTGGTTGGGTTTGCCACTGCATCTGATATGGGGATATATCGCCATCGCAGTATTTATGACTGGTGATGGTTTCGAACTCGCATTCTTATCGCACTATATTAAATCGTTAGGCTTCACACCTGCGGAAGCCTCTTTTGCCTTTACGCTCTACGGCCTGGCGGCTGCCCTTTCCGCCTGGGTTTCTGGGGTAGTAGCGGAAATCATCACGCCGCAAAAAACCATGCTGATTGGTTTTGTCCTATGGTGCGTATTCCATGTTCTGTTTCTGGTCTTTGGATTAGGACAGGCAAACTATGGGTTAATCCTGCTGTTTTACGGGATTCGTGGTTTAGCGTATCCGCTATTTCTCTACTCATTTATCGTCGTTATTATTCATAACGTGCGTAGCGAAAATTCCAGTTCTGCTCTGGGTTGGTACTGGGCGGTATATTCAGTAGGGATCGGTGTTGCTGGCAGTTATATTCCCAGTTTTACGATACCGATTATGGGTGAAATGGGAACCTTATGGCTGGCACTGGCGTTCTGCTTTGCTGGCGGTGTCATTGCCATGATCTCCTTGCGTCATGTTAAAACGCCTGGACATATGCATAATTTAACTCCCCGTGAGAAGTTTGCAGAATTAAGTCGGGCAGTAACTTTACTTTATACCAACCGCAATATTTTTCTCTCCAGTATTGTGCGCATTATAAATACCTTATCGTTATTCGGTTTTGCGGTCATTATGCCAATGATGTTTGTGGATGAACTGGGATTCACCACCTCTGAATGGTTGCAGGTCTGGGCGGCATTTTTCTTTACCACTATTTTCTCTAATATTTTTTGGGGGATTGTGGCAGAAAAAATGGGCTGAATGCGTGTTATTCGCTGGTTTGGTTGCCTCGGGATGGCAGCATCAAGTTTAGCGTTTTACTACATGCCGCAATACTTTGGTCACAACTACTGGATGGCAATGATTCCGGCGATTGCTCTGGGAACTTTTGTTGCTGCATTTGTGCCGATGGCCGCTGTCTTCCCGGCACTGGAACCAAAACACAAAGGTGCTGCAATCTCGGTTTACAACCTCTCTGCGGGTATGTCTAACTTCCTGGCTCCGGCAATTGCCGTGGTGTTATTACCGTGGTTTAGCACTATCGGTGTGGTCATTGCCTATACAGCATTGTATCTATTGGCCTTTGTCCTTTGCGCATTCATTCGCGTTGAGCAGCCAGGATTCAGTTCTGCGCCAGTGACTGAGAAGGCATTGAATATCTCCTGAAAAACGAAACGCATCAGGCACTCATCCTCTCCCTCATGGGAGAGGATGATTTCACATCAGGCAATAGTGACTTTGTTATCGAGATAAACGTCCTGCACGGCGTTAATCAGTTTCACGCCGTCAGCCATCGATTTCTTAAATGCTTTCCGCCCCAGAATCAGCCCCATTCCGCCTGCGCGTTTGTTGATAACCGCAGTACGCACTGCATCGCTGAGGTCAGTTTCACCGCCCGCAGCACCGCCGGAGTTTATCAACCCAGCCCGACCCATATAGCAGTTAGCTAACTGATAACGCACCAGATCAATCGGGTTTTCGCTGGTCAATTTGCTGTAAACACGATCGTCGGTGTAACCGTAATTAATTGCTTTATAGCCGCCGTTATTTTCCGCCATTTTTTGTTTGACGATATCTGCACCGATGGTTGCCGCCAGATGGTTTGCCTGACCGGTCAGGTCGGCGGAAACATGGTAATCAACGCCATCTTTCTTAAAGGCGGAGTTACGCAAATAGGCCCACAGCACTGTCACCATACCCAGCTCGTGCGCACGTTCAAAAGCCGCAGAAATTTCTTCAATCTGGCGACGTGACTCTTCCGAGCCAAAATAGATAGTCGCACCAACCGCAACCGCGCCCATGTTGAACGCCTGCTCCACGCTGGCATACAGCGTTTGATCGTAGGTATTCGGGTAACTTAGCGTCTCGTTGTGATTAAGTTTGACGAGGAATGGAATGCGATGCGCATAACGCCGCGATACCGACGCCAGCACGCCGTAAGTTGACGCCACACAGTTACAGCCCGCTTCGATCGCCAGTTCAACAATGTTTTTCGGGTCAAAGTAGAGCGGGTTAGCAGCAAATGAAGCTCCGGCAGAGTGCTCAACGCCCTGGTCAACCGGCAGAATAGAAAGATATCCTGTGCCAGCCAGACGCCCGGTGTTGTACAACGTCTGCATATTACGTAACACCGCTGGCGGGCGATTATTGTCAATCATTACGCGGTCTACGTAGTCATGTCCGGGGAGATAAAGCTGGTCAGAAGGAATTGTCATACAACGGTGCTGTAAAAGGTTGTCGGCGTCTTTGCCAAGCAACTGCGCAATATCTGTCATTACTATGCTCCCGTAAATTCCGATTGGATATCGGCTATGGATTGTCCTGGCCCGCCTTTTGCGGGCAATCATAATCCTGGTCGTTACGGGCGAGTTTTTCCATCTTTTGGATGTTTTTTCAGCGTTTTCTGTTGGCTCGATTCATCAGAAAAAATGTTAGCGCGGTCAAGTTTTCACCGCAAAGGTATTTAAAAGGTATTATTAAGTGGTATTGTCATCGCGTACCTTACATTACCTGTCATGAAGGAATTAAAAGATGAAAACAACAGCAAAGCTGTCGTTCATGATGTTTGTTGAATGGTTTATCTGGGGCGCGTGGTTTGTGCCATTGTGGTTGTGGTTAAGTAAAAGCGGTTTTAGTGCCGGAGAAATTGGCTGGTCGTATGCCTGTACCGCCATTGCGGCGATCCTGTCGCCAATTCTGGTTGGCTCCATCACTGACCGCTTTTTCTCGGCGCAAAAAGTGCTGGCGGTATTGATGTTCGCAGGCGCGCTGCTGATGTATTTCGCTGCGCAACAGACCACTTTTGCCGGGTTCTTTCCGTTACTGCTGGCTTACTCTCTAACCTATATGCCGACCATTGCGCTGACTAACAGCATCGCTTTTGCCAACGTGCCGGATGTGGAGCGTGATTTCCCGCGCATTCGTGTGATGGGCACTATCGGCTGGATTGCCTCCGGTCTGGCATGTGGTTTCTTGCCGCAAATACTGGGGTATGCCGATATCTCACCGACTAACATCCCGCTGCTGATTACCGCCGGAAGTTCTGCTCTGCTCGGTGTGTTTGCGTTTTTCCTGCCCGACACGCCACCAAAAAGCACCGGCAAAATGGATATTAAAGTCATGCTCGGCCTAGATGCGCTGATCCTGCTGCGCGATAAAAACTTCCTCGTCTTTTTCTTCTGTTCATTCCTGTTTGCGATGCCACTGGCGTTCTATTACATCTTTGCCAACGGTTATCTGACCGAAGTCGGCATGAAAAATGCCACCGGCTGGATGACGCTCGGCCAGTTCTCTGAAATATTCTTTATGCTGGCATTACCGTTTTTCACTAAACGCTTTGGTATCAAAAAGGTATTATTGCTTGGTCTGGTCACCGCTGCGATCCGCTATGGCTTCTTTATTTACGGTAGTGCGGATGAATATTTCACCTACGCGTTACTGTTCCTCGGTATTTTGCTTCACGGCGTAAGTTACGATTTTTACTACGTTACCGCTTACATCTATGTCGATAAAAAAGCCCCCGTGCATATGCGTACCGCCGCGCAGGGGCTGATCACGCTCTGCTGCCAGGGCTTCGGCAGTTTGCTCGGCTATCGTCTTGGCGGTGTGATGATGGAAAAGATGTTCGCTTATCAGGAACCGGTAAACGGACTGACTTTCAACTGGTCCGGGATGTGGACTTTTGGCGCGGTGATGATTGCCATTATCGCCGTGCTGTTCATGATTTTTTTCCGCGAATCCGACAACGAAATTACGGCTATCAAGGTCGATGATCGCGATATTGCGTTGACACAAGGGGAAGTTAAATGAAAACAGAACGTATTCTCGGTGCTCTTTATGGGCAGGCGTTAGGGGATGCGATGGGGATGCCCTCCGAGCTTTGGCCACGCAGCCGCGTTAAAGCACACTTTGGCTGGATTGACCGTTTTCTTCCTGGACCAAAGGAGAATAACGCGGCCTGTTATTTTAACCGCGCCGAATTCACCGACGATACCTCGATGGCGCTGTGTCTGGCGGATGCGTTACTGGAACGTGAAGGCAAGATCGATCCGAATCTGATTGGGCGTAATATTCTCGACTGGGCGCTGCGTTTCGACGCCTTTAACAAAAACGTACTTGGTCCGACCTCGAAGATTGCGCTTAACGCCATTCGCGACGGTAAACCCATTGCTGAACTGGAAAACAACGGCGTGACCAACGGCGCAGCGATGCGCGTCTCGCCATTAGGTTGTTTGCTTCCGGCGCACGATGTTGATTCCTTTATTGATGATGTGGCGCTGGCGTCCAGCCCGACCCATAAATCCGATCTGGCGATTGCAGGCGCGGTAGTCATCGCATGGGCGATTTCTCGTGCCATTGACGGAGAAAGCTGGTCAGCGATTGTAGATTCACTGCCTTCAATTGCGCGACATGCACAGCAAAAACGCATCACTACCTTCAGCGCCTCACTGGCAGCACGTCTGGAGATTGCGCTGAAAATTGTGCGCAATGCCGACGGCACCGAATCCGCCAGCGAACAGCTTTACCAGGTCGTTGGCGCAGGTACCAGCACTATTGAGTCCGTTCCGTGCGCCATTGCGCTGGTTGAACTGGCACAAACCGACCCGAATCGCTGCGCCGTCCTGTGCGCTAACCTTGGCGGCGACACAGACACCATCGGCGCTATGGCGACGGCGATTTGCGGCGCGTTGCATGGCGTTAACGCTATCGATCCTGCATTAAAGGCGGAACTGGATGCGGTAAATCAGCTTGATTTCAACCGCTATGCCACAGCGCTGGCGAAATATCGTCAACAACGGGAGGCGGTATGAGCGGCGCTCGATTACACACGCTGCTGCCTGAATTAACCTCGCGTCAGCCGGTGATGGTCGTCGGCGCGGCGGTCATTGATGTGATCGCCGACGCTTATGCCCTCCCCTGGCGTGGGTGCGATATCGAACTGAAGCAGCAGAGCGTTAACGTTGGCGGCTGCGCACTGAATATTGCCGTGGCGTTAAAGCGCCTCGGCATCGAAGCGGGTAATGCCTTGCCGCTCGGTCAGGGCGTGTGGGCGGAGATTATTCGCAACCGGATGGCGAAAGAGGGGTTAATCAGCCTGATCGATAACGCCGAAGGCGATAACGGCTGGTGTCTGGCGCTGGTTGAGCCGGATGGCGAACGCACTTTTATGTCATTCAGCGGTGTGGAAAATCAGTGGAATCGCCAGTGGCTGGCGCGATTAACCGTTGCGCCTGGCAGCCTGCTCTATTTTTCCGGTTATCAACTGGCCTCGCCCTGCGGCGAATTGTTAGTGGAATGGCTGGAAAAGCTGCAAGACGTGACGCCGTTTATCGATTTTGGCCCACGTATCGGCGATATCCCGGACGCATTACTGGCGCGGATCATGGCCTGTCGACCTTTAGTATCACTCAATCGTCAAGAGGCTGAGATTGCCGCCGAACGTTTTGCTTTATCCGCAGAGATAACAACACTTGGCAAGCAATGGCAGGAGAAATCTGCCGCGCCGTTGATCGTTCGTCTCGATAAAGAGGGTGCATGGTATTTCAGCAACGACGCTTCTGGCTGCATTCCGGCATTTCCAACGCAAGTTGTAGACACCATTGGGGCGGGCGACAGTCATGCAGGTGGCGTACTTGCCGGGCTGGCCTCTGGTCTGCCACTGGCGGATGCCGTATTACTGGGCAATGCAGTGGCGTCGTGGGTTGTCGGGCATCGGGGCGGTGATTGTGCGCCAACGCGCGAGGAACTACTCCTCGCACACAAAAACGTATAGATCGCTGCGACAGTGGCTAATGCTGTACTCAATAGGCCGTTGCTGTTGGTCAAGCGCCACTTGCTTGATCACCAGCACCGGTATTTTGCTATCTAACTGAATATGTGACTGAAACTCGGCATCCGGCATCCGGGCGCTAACGCGGGAACGTGTACGTTGTGGGTAAATGTGCTGGCTGCGGAAATAGTCATAAAGTGAAATCCCGATGGCATCAACATCATGAATTAAATGCGCCGGAACCCACGATTCCTCAATCGATACCGCTTCTTCATCGACATAGCGAATACGCTTAAGCAAAAAGACATCACTTCCTGCTTCGACCGCCAGCTGCTGCGCGACTTCTTCGGGACATTTCACGACACGCTTGTTAACCCATAGCGTATCGGGCTTTTTCCCGCGCAATACCACCTGCTGAGAAAAACCTCGCGCTTCTTTCAACGAGTATTCGAAGATGTTGTTGATCTGCGTGCCGTAACCGCGCGAACGCGTCACCACACCCTCTTCTTCCAGCGCCTGCATCGCCTTGCGCACCGTAATGCGCGAAACGCCGGTTAACTGACTTAAATCACGCTCACCGGGCAAAATATTGCCATGCTCCAGCACCCCGCTGCGCACGGCATTTTTTACCGTTTCGGCAAACTTAATATAAAGCGGCGTGTTATCCGCAGCTAAAATACGCTCGTTCAGTTGGGCAATCAGCTGGGTATGCGCTTGTTCCATTTGTCTTTTTCCTGCCAGGGAGTCTGGTGGGAGTATATCACTGCTTCTTATTTAAGGCGTTTCTTTAATCCCATCAACGAATCCCTGCAACTCCTCCACCGTGCCATTAAACACATTAAAATCCACCGGACCATTGATGCCATCTACCTGTCCACGGTCGGAATGCTGCCAGAAGCGCCAGGCCATTCCGTCATTGTCCGGACGACGTTGATAATAGTGAGCCACCCACCACGGATATTCATTAAAATAGCCCGCCAGATTCGTGTGATAAAAAACGGCTCCTGAGTAAATAATCGGCTTTTTTCCCGTGCGTTTTTCTACCATTTTTAGCCACTGACTTACCCGCTTGCGTAATTCTTTTGCCGATAATTTTCCCCGTTCTTCTACGTCCAGCACGGCAGGGAAATCTGATGCGCCGCGCGATAAATGCACTCTATCTTGTGCGATAAATGGCATCCACGCGGCGTTTCATTATTTGAAAAAGAATTACATTTCAGGTTGCGTTATGACAGTCCCAACAGGGTGGTAGCGGTAGATCGTTGACAGTCCAATATCATAGATAATTGCCAGCCGCTTTCTGTCATACCCTTTCTGGAGCAATCTTGCGATCTGCTCATGCTGCTCCTTCGTCAGTTTCGGGCGACGTCCTCCAA
>OJJK01000066.1_pt1 | contig 102988 bp, 86 predicted proteins | sample 1596271 | NCBI WGS metagenome assembly OJJK01 (sample SAMEA4350142, study PRJEB24818) | metagenome | biome: human; feature: gut; material: faeces | place: Denmark | collected 2013-09 | reverse complement strand
GCCATTCGTGGGACAGTATCCCTGACAGCCTACAAAACGCAATTGAAGAACGCGAGGCATCGTCTTAACGAGGCACCGAGGCGTCGCATTCTTCAGATGGTTCAACCCTTAAGTTAGCGCTTATGGGAGTGATCCCCGCCACTTTTCAGGTGCTCGCATATCTTCAACGCACCCTAATTTTACCCAAGCCTGCCCACGGGCAGGCTTTTGGGGAGGTTAGCGGGTCAGGTCGTCAAAAAACTTCTTCACACCATCAAAGAAGCTCTTTGAGCGCGGGCTGTTGTGCTCACCGGTTGGGCCACCGAAGCTTTCTTGCAGCTCTTGCAGCAGCTGTTTCTGCTTCTCGTTCAGGCCTACCGGTGTTTCGACGACAACGCGGCACAGCAAATCACCCTGTGCGCCACCGCGGACAGACTTGACGCCTTTACCGCGCATACGGAAAAGCTTACCGGTCTGGGTTTCGCCAGGCACTTTCAGTTTGACGCGACCATCAAGGGTCGGTACTTCGATTTCGCCACCCAGCGCCGCCATAGCGAAGTTGATCGGGACTTCGCAATAGAGGTTGTTGCCTTCACGCTCGAAAATCGGGTGCTGTTTAACCTGAACCTGAACGTACAGATCGCCTGCCGGTGCGCCATGCTCGCCCGCTTCACCTTCGCCCGCAAGACGGATGCGGTCTCCAGTGTCCACCCCTGCCGGGATTTTAACGGACAGCGTTTTGCTGCGCTCAACACGACCATGACCATGACATTTGTTGCACGGATCTTTGATCAGCGTACCGCGGCCCTGACAGTGTGGACAGGTCTGCTGTACAGCGAAGAATCCCTGGCGCATCTGCACCTGACCAGAACCATGACAGGTCGGACAGGTCTGCGGCTGTGTACCTGGTTTTGCACCGCTACCGTGGCAAACGTCACACTCTTCCAGAGTCGGAATGCGGATCTCTTTGGTCACGCCACGTACAGCTTCTTCGAGGGTGAGCTCCATGTTATAGCGTAAATCAGCACCGCGCGCCGCACGTTGACGACCACGTCCGCCGCCAAAAATATCGCCGAAAACGTCACCAAAAATATCGCTGAAGTCTGCGCCGCCGCCAAAACCGCCGCCGCCCATGCCGCCTTGCTCAAACGCAGCATGACCATACTGATCGTATGCCGCACGTTTTTGCGAGTCGGTCAGAACTTCATAAGCTTCCTTGATCTCTTTAAATTTCGCCTCGGCCTCTTTGTCACCCTGGTTACGGTCCGGGTGGTATTTCATGGCCAGGCGTTTGTAGGCCTTTCTGATTTCACGCTCTTCCGCTGTTTTGGAAACGCCTAAAATCTCGTAATAATCTTGCTTAGCCATCTTTTTTAAATTGCCCCTAGATGAATGCACGGGCGGAGAGGAAATTCCCCTTCGCCCGTGTCAGTATAATTACCCGTTTATAGGGCGATTATTTTTTGTCTTTGACTTCTTCAAATTCAGCGTCGACAACATCGTCATCTTTCGCGTTGTTTGCAGAAGCATCAGCACCGGCAGTCTGCTGCTGGGCATGTTGCTGCTGGGCGATTTCCATCAGTTTCTGGGAAACCTGTGCCAGCTCCTGCATTTTCGCTTCGATAGCGGCTTTGTCTTCACCTTTCAGAGCAGTTTCCAGTGCAGTCAGTGCAGACTCGATAGCAGTTTTGTCGTCAGCCGGCAGTTTGTCGCCTGCTTCTTCAACCTGCTTACGGGTGCTGTGCAGCAGATGGTCGCCCTGGTTGCGAGTCTGTACCAGCTCTTCAAACTTACGGTCAGCTTCGGCGTTAGCTTCTGCGTCGCGTACCATTTTCTGGATTTCATCTTCGTTCAGACCAGAAGAAGCCTTGATGGTGATCTTCTGCTCTTTACCGCTGTTTTTATCTTTCGCGGAAACGTGCAGGATACCGTCAGCATCGATATCGAAGGTAACTTCGATCTGCGGCATGCCGCGCGGTGCCGGGTTGATACCATCCAAGTTGAACTGACCCAGAGATTTGTTATCAGCCGCACGTTTACGTTCACCCTGCAGCACATGGATGGTTACCGCAGACTGGTTGTCTTCAGCGGTAGAGAACACCTGGCTGTGCTTGGTCGGGATAGTGGTGTTTTTCGCGATCAGCGTCGTCATCACACCGCCCATGGTTTCGATACCCAGAGACAGCGGGGTAACGTCCAGCAGCAGTACGTCTTTCACGTCACCAGTCAGAACACCACCCTGAACAGCAGCACCGATTGCTACAGCTTCGTCCGGGTTAACGTCTTTACGCGGCTCTTTACCAAAGAACTCAGCAACTTTCTTCTGAACCATTGGCATACGAGTCTGACCACCAACGAGGATAACGTCGTCGATATCAGATACGGACAGGCCAGCGTCCTGCAGTGCAACTTTCAGCGGCTCAATGGAACGGTTTACCAGATCTTCAACCAGGCTTTCCAGTTTCGCACGAGTCACTTTGATGTTCATGTGTTTCGGACCGGTCGCATCTGCAGTGATGTACGGCAGGTTAACGTCGGTCTGCTGAGCGGAAGACAGTTCGATTTTCGCTTTTTCTGCCGCTTCTTTCAGGCGCTGCATTGCCAGCGGATCGTTGCGCAGGTCAATGCCCTGATCTTTCTTGAATTCTTCAACCAGGTAGTTGATCAGACGGCTGTCGAAGTCTTCACCACCCAGGTGGGTATCACCGTTGGTAGCCAGAACTTCGAAGGTTTTTTCGCCGTCAACTTCGTCGATTTCGATAATAGAAATATCGAAAGTACCACCACCCAGGTCATAAACCGCGATAGTACGGTTGCCAGTACCTTTGTCCAGACCGTAAGCCAGCGCAGCTGCGGTCGGTTCGTTGATGATACGTTTTACTTCCAGACCAGCGATACGGCCTGCGTCTTTGGTTGCCTGACGCTGAGCATCGTTAAAGTATGCCGGTACGGTGATAACAGCTTCAGTTACCGGTTCACCCAAGTAATCTTCAGCGGTTTTCTTCATTTTTTTCAGCACTTCAGCAGAAATCTGCGGCGGTGCCATTTTCTGGCCTTTAACTTCGACCCATGCGTCGCCGTTATCAGCAGCAATAATTTTGAACGGCATGATGGAAACATCACGCTGTACTTCTTCGTCCTGGAAGCGGCGGCCAATCAGGCGTTTAATCGCAAACAGGGTGTTTTGCGGGTTCGTCACTGCCTGACGTTTAGCCGGCTGACCAACCAGAGTTTCACCATCCTGGGTATAGGCAATAATAGAAGGCGTGGTGCGATCGCCTTCGGCGTTCTCCAGCACGCGAGGAGTGGTGCCATCCATAATCGCTACACAAGAGTTGGTAGTACCCAGGTCGATACCAATTATTTTACCCATCTAAACGTCTCCACTATATATTCGGTCATCATGTGGTTGTGAGTCTGTAATAGGGGCGAAACGTCTGGTTTCAACTGCCCAATTTCATTTTTTTGCAGACTCACTCACTGCGGTTGACTACTAAATGGGGTCGTAACCCACGTCATCAAGGGGGAGATGCAAAAATTTTTTGTGCTTTTGCGCAGAAATTTCGCGATATGGCAGGACAAGACGTAAAATTGACAGCAATTTTATTCATATAAAGAATGAATCGCAGCCAAGGCATTCATCAAAAAATTGTAATAAAAAGAAAAGATTACGTACCTGAATCTTCTCTTTATCAGCAGTAAACTAGTGGGTATTCATCCCTCTACCTCTTCCCACTAAGAGAATCCTTATGAAATCCGTTTTTACGATTTCCGCCAGCCTGGCGATTAGCCTGATGCTGTGCTGCACGGCGCAGGCAAACGACCATAAACTCCTCGGCGTCATTGCAATGCCGCGTAACGAAACCAACGATCTGGCGCTGAAACTTCCTGTTTGTCGCATTGTGAAACGCATACAACTCTCTGCCGACCATGGCGATTTACAGTTAAGCGGTGCATCGGTTTATTTCAAAGCCGCCCGTAGCGCCAGTCAGAGTCTGAATATTCCTTCAGAAATAAAAGAAGGGCAAACCACTGACTGGATCAACATTAACAGTGATAACGACAATAAACGCTGCGTCTCAAAAATCACCTTTTCCGGTCATACGGTGAACTCATCGGATATGGCCACGCTGAAAATTATCGGCGACGACTAACGCCAGAATATAGAAACCACAAAAAATGAATGTTAATTACCTGAATGATTCAGATCTGGATTTTCTTCAGCATTGTAGTGAGGAACAGTTGGCAAATTTCGCCCGATTGCTCACCCATAATGAAAAAGGCAAAACTCGCCTCTCCAGCGTACTGATGCGCAACGAACTGTTTAAATCGATGGAAGGGCATCCCGAGCAACATCGCCGCAACTGGCAGCTGATTGCTGGAGAATTACAGCATTTTGGTGGCGATAGTATCGCCAACAAACTGCGCGGACACGGTAAATTGTATCGGGCCATTTTGCTCGATGTTTCAAAACGATTGAAGCTGAAAGCCGACAAAGAGATGTCTACGTTTGAGATTGAGCAACAGTTACTGGAACAATTTCTGCGTAACACCTGGAAGAATATGGACGAGGAACATAAGCAGGAGTTTCTGCACGCGGTCGATGCGAGGGTGAATGAGCTGGAAGAGCTGCTGCCGCTGCTGATGAAAGACAAATTATTGGCAAAAGGCGTGTCGCATTTGCTTTCCAGCCAACTGACCCGCATTTTACGCACCCACGCAGCAATGAGCGTACTTGGGCATGGTTTGCTGCGCGGCGCGGGGCTGGGAGGCCCTGTAGGTGCGGCACTAAATGGGGTTAAAGCGGTCAGCGGCAGCGCCTATCGCGTGACGATTCCAGCCGTACTGCAAATCGCCTGCCTGCGCCGGATGGTTAGCGCCACTCAGGTCTGATACCGGAAACCGGGGAAAATTTTCATTTTCCCCTCAAAAGATCGTAGACACTGCCCCACTGGCTGATTATTATGCCGCGCCCTGAAAACACTACAGTTATTCAGGGAAATTATTTCACCATTCATTCGATGATGATTTTTGAGGAATTATGGGCAACACTAAGTTGGCTAATCCGGCACCGCTGGGCCTGATGGGCTTCGGCATGACCACCATTCTGCTTAACCTGCACAACGTGGGTTATTTCGCTCTGGACGGTATTATTCTTGCCATGGGCATTTTCTACGGCGGCATCGCGCAAATTTTTGCTGGTCTGCTGGAGTACAAAAAAGGCAACACTTTCGGTTTAACCGCATTCACCTCTTACGGTTCTTTCTGGCTGACGCTGGTTGCGATTCTGCTGATGCCGAAACTGGGTCTGACCGATGCGCCAAATGCACAGTTCCTTGGTGTCTACCTGGGTCTGTGGGGCGTATTTACGCTGTTTATGTTCTTCGGCACGCTGAAAGGCGCACGCGTTCTGCAATTCGTTTTCTTTAGCCTGACCGTGCTGTTTGCCCTGCTGGCGATCGGTAACATTGCCGGTAACGCCGCAATCATCCACTTTGCCGGCTGGATTGGGCTGATCTGCGGTGCCAGCGCAATCTATCTGGCGATGGGTGAAGTACTGAACGAGCAGTTTGGTCGCACCGTTCTGCCGATTGGTGAATCCCACTAATTGTTTTGAGATCCCCCCGCTCGGGGGGATTTTTTTATTCGCTAACGTCGCGTCTTGCACTCTTCGGTCTGAATGCTGCAACCACTTCCGGTGCCGTTTCAACGTATGGCCCTTCCAGCAACTGAATGCAGTACGGTACGCTGGCAAAAATACCGTGTACCACAACGTTACCCTCAGCGTCCTTCACACCTTCCAGCGTCTCTTTAATAGACTTCGGCTGACCGGGTAAGTTAAGGATCAGAGCCTGTTTGCGAATCACGCCCACCTGACGCGAAAGGATCGCAGTTGGTACAAAATGCAGGCTGATCTGGCGCATCTGTTCACCAAAGCCAGGCATCTCGCGGTCCGCTACTGCCAGCGTCGCATCGGGCGTTACGTCACGACGCGCCGGGCCAGTTCCGCCCGTGGTGAGCACCAGATGGCAACTCATTTCATCCACCAGCTCACACAACGTTTGCTCGATGATCGCCTGCTCATCGGGGATTAAGCGGGTTTCCAGTTCAAACGGCGTGGTTAGCGCCGATGTCAGCCATTCTTCCAGCGCAGGGATGCCTTTATCCTGATAAACGCCGCTGGATGCGCGATCAGAGATGGAAACTAAGCCAATACGTAAAGTATTCATCAAGATTTTTCCGTTTAAACAGTCTCGTTAAACAGAATGATACACTGCGAAGGGAGTGACAGACAGGCTTCAGAAGAGGTAGCGTGACCGACTTCCCGGTCACGCTAAGAATGATTACAGCAGATCGCCGATCATTTTTTCCAGTTTTTCCTGGTCAATAGCAAACTTACGGATACCTTCCGCCAGTTTATCTACTGCCATTGGATCCTGGTTGTGCTGCCACAGGAACTCGGACTCAGTGATACGCGCCGGACGCGCTTTCACTTCGCCGGTGTAAGACAGTTTACGTTCGATAGCCCCTTCGCTCTCCGCCAGCTCTTTCAGCAGTGCCGGTGCGATGGTCAGACGGTCGCAGCCTGCCAGTTCCAGAATTTCGCCGATGTTACGGAAGCTTGCGCCCATAACCACTGTTTCATAACCGTGCTCTTTGTAGTACTGGTAGATTTCAGATACAGAAACCACGCCCGGATCTTCTGCCGGAGCGTACTCTTTCTTATCAGTATTCGCTTTGTACCAGTCAAGAATACGGCCAACAAATGGCGAGATCAGGAACACGCCTGCTTCCGCACAAGCACGAGCCTGAGCGAAGGAGAACAGCAGGGTCAGGTTACAGTTGATGCCTTCTTTTTCCAGCTGTTCTGCAGCACGGATACCCTGCCAGGTAGAAGCCAGTTTGATCAGAATACGATCGTTGCTAATACCCGCATCGTTGTAGAGTTTGATCAGGCGTTTTGCTTTCGCAATTGACGCTTCGGTGTCATAGGAAAGACGCGCATCAACTTCAGTTGAGATACGACCCGGAACCAGTTTCAGGATTTCCAGACCAATATTTACTGCCAGTTTGTCGGTCGCGTCCACGATCTGCTGCGCGCGATCGTTGCTCTGCTGTTTCGCCCAGGCGACAGCATCATCAATCAACTTACGGTATTCCGGAATCTGCGCTGCGTTAAGAATGAGAGAAGGGTTGGTTGTGGCATCCTGCGGTTGATACAGCTTCATTGCCGCGATGTCCCCAGTGTCGGCCACTACGGTGGTGTACTGACGAAGGGAGGTCAATTTGTCCGTCATGATAGTATTTCTCTTTAAACAGCTTGTTAGGGGGATGTAACCGGTCTGCCCTGATGATATCACGACGCAACGTCAGCGCAACCGCCGACAAGACGGTTATCGCCAGGCGAGACTGTTTCGGATTTCTGACACTGCGTTGATATCGCCCGCCATTTTTATACAAAACCTCATGTATGCTACGCAGAAGTTATCAAGTACCTCGTAGCGTATATACTTCTTAAACAATTGGTAACGTTTACACAGGAAAGTCATCGCGACCGGCAATAAGAGGGATATGCATGCCAGATTTTTTCTCCTTTATTAACAGCGTCCTTTGGGGATCGGTAATGATTTACCTGCTCTTCGGCGCAGGTTGTTGGTTCACTTTTCGCACCGGATTTGTGCAGTTTCGCTACATCCGCCAGTTTGGCAAAAGTCTTAAAAATAGCATTCATCCACAGCCAGGCGGTTTAACCTCATTTCAGTCATTGTGTACCAGTCTTGCGGCGCGCGTGGGTAGCGGCAACCTGGCTGGCGTTGCGCTGGCTATTACCGCCGGTGGACCTGGAGCCGTCTTTTGGATGTGGGTTGCCGCGTTTATCGGCATGGCGACCTCGTTTGCCGAATGTTCCCTTGCACAACTTTATAAAGAACGTGACGTCAATGGACAGTTTCGTGGCGGACCGGCATGGTATATGGCGCGCGGGCTGGGGATGCGTTGGATGGGCGTTCTGTTCGCCGTCTTTTTGCTCATCGCCTATGGCATAATTTTCAGCGGAGTTCAGGCGAACGCCGTTGCCCGCGCCCTGAGTTTTTCTTTTGATTTTCCCCCGCTGGTGACAGGCATTATTCTCGCTGTCTTTACTCTGCTGGCAATCACTCGCGGTCTTCATGGCGTCGCCCGGCTCATGCAGGGGTTTGTCCCGTTGATGGCGATAATCTGGGTACTGACCAGCCTGGTGATTTGCGTAATGAATATCGGGCAACTTCCCCACGTCATTTGGTCTATTTTTGAGAGTGCTTTTGGCTGGCAGGAAGCGGCAGGCGGCGCGGCGGGATATACCTTAAGCCAGGCGATTACTAACGGTTTTCAGCGCAGTATGTTTTCCAATGAGGCGGGAATGGGTTCGACGCCAAACGCGGCAGCGGCAGCGGCGTCCTGGCCTCCGCATCCGGCAGCGCAAGGAATTGTCCAGATGATTGGCATTTTTATCGACACCCTGGTCATCTGTACGGCAAGCGCCATGCTGATATTACTGGCGGGTAACGACACAACCTACATGCCGCTGGAAGGTATTCAGCTTATCCAGAAGGCGATGCGGGTGCTAATGGGTTCCTGGGGTGCTGAGTTTGTTACCCTCGTGGTTATTCTGTTTGCCTTCAGCTCCATCGTTGCCAACTACATTTATGCCGAAAACAATCTCTTCTTTTTACGCCTGAACAACCCTAAAGCGATCTGGTGTTTGCGGATCTGCACCTTCGCAACGGTCATCGGCGGCACCTTGCTAAGCCTTCCGCTGATGTGGCAACTGGCAGATATCATAATGGCCTGCATGGCTATTACCAATTTGACCGCCATTTTACTGCTCTCGCCTGTGGTTCATACCATTGCCAGTGATTATCTACGCCAGCGTAAACTCGGCGTGCGCCCGGTGTTTGATCCGTTGCGTTATCCGGATATCGGTCGCCAGCTTTCTCCGGACGCGTGGGATGATGTTTCGCAGGAGTAATCACAACTATCGATCAACTCATTCTCTTTTTTTGCTAAAGTCGGCATAAATTTCCTGCAAGGACTGGATATGCTGATTCTTATTTCACCTGCGAAAACGCTTGATTACCAAAGCCCGTTGACCACCATGCGCTATACGCTGCCGGAGCTGTTAGACAATTCCCAGCAGTTGATCCATGAAGCGCGGAAACTGACGCCTCCGCAGATTAGCACGCTGATGCGCATCAGCGACAAACTGGCGGGTATCAACGCCGCTCGCTTTCATGACTGGCAGCCAGATTTCACGCCGGAGAATGCCCGCCAGGCGATTCTGGCGTTTAAAGGTGATGTCTACACCGGCTTGCAGGCCGAAACCTTCAGCGAAGACGATTTCGATTTTGCCCAACAGCATTTGCGAATGCTTTCCGGCTTGTATGGCGTACTGCGCCCGCTCGATTTAATGCAGCCTTATCGTCTGGAAATGGGGATCCGTCTTGAGAATGCCCGAGGGAAAGATCTGTATCAATTCTGGGGAGATATCATCACCAACAAGCTGAACGAGGCGCTCGCAGCACAAGGCGATAATGTGGTGATTAATCTGGCGTCAGATGAGTATTTTAAATCAGTGAAGCCGAAGAAATTGAATGCCGAGATTATCAAGCCGGTGTTCCTCGATGAGAAGAACGGCAAATTTAAGATAATCAGCTTCTACGCTAAGAAAGCACGCGGTCTGATGAGTCGTTTTATTATTGAAAATCGGCTGACCAAACCAGAGCAACTGACTGGTTTTAATAGCGAAGGATACTTCTTTGATGAAGCTTCCTCCAGCAATGGCGAACTGGTGTTTAAACGCTACGAGCAGCGTTAAGTTTGCAGTCAATGCCGGATGCGGCGTGAACGCCTTATCCGGCCTACAAAAGCATGCAGATTCAATATATTGCAGAATTCACGTAGGCCTGATAAGACGCGCCAGCGTCGCATCAGGCGCTGAATGCCGGATTGTTACCCGGCATTTGTCATTTAGCGGTGATGTTTGCCTGGACCATGACCGCCGTGATGATCATGAGGAGCTTTCTTATGGTGGCGCGGCGGTGGCGGCGGTCCGTGTGGGTGCCAGCGATTGCCTCGCCATTCATAATGTTGTTTCCACCAGCCGTGGTCGCGCCAGTGACCTCCATCCCAGTAATAGCCACGATTATCACGATCGCCTATCTGTAATTTTACTGACGGGACTAACGTAATTTCCGCAGCCTGTGCTGCCATGGGAGCGACCAGAACCAGGGAAAGTGCGAGTACGATAGATTGCATCTTTTTCACAGGTTACTCCTTTTATCATTGCCCGTTATGGGTCGATATCCGGAGATTACGCGATGAGAACGACGGTTGTTATTCTCCGCAATCCTAATCTCTAAGTTACCGCATTTATTGAGAATTTCTCCTTTTTCCCTGTCGTTTTTCTCCATAATTTCTTCATAAAAAAGCCGGGCTGCATAAAAGCAAACCCGGCCTGATTGAGATAATGAATAGATTTTACTGATGATTCATCATCAATTTACGCAACGCAGCAAAATCGGCGGGCAGATTATGTGAAAGCAAGGGTAAATCAGCACGTTCTGCCAGCTCTTTTGGCAGATCCAACGTTTCACCGAGAATCGCTTCCACGCTCTCTTTAAATTTCGCCGGATGCGCGGTGCCGAGGAACAAGCCATATTCGCCTGGATTCAACTGGTCACGCAGCGCACGATACGCTACGGCAGCGTGCGGCTCCGAGGTGTAGCCCAGTTCTTTTAACTCACGCATTGTCTGTTGCGTGGTTTCATCATCCACGGCTGCATAACCCAGCTCTTTCAGTTGCCAGATTTTGCGGCGGAACAACTCTTCCACACGCGGCCAGTTGTTCGGCTGACTCACGTCCATCGCGTTGGATAACGTCGCCTGAGTCGCTTTGGGTGACCACTGACCGTCGTGCAGGAAACGTGGCACGGTATCGTTCACGTTGGTCGCAGCAATAAAACGTTTCACCGGCAGACCGAGTGACTTCGCCAGCAGACCCGCCGTCAAATCGCCGAAGTTTCCGCTTGGCACCGAGACAACCAGCTGGTTGCGCGCTTCCTGCGGCAGCTGCGCAACTGCTTCAACGTAGTAGCAAATCTGCGCCAGCAAACGGCTGATGTTAATCGAGTTAGCTGAGTTTAACCCCAGCGCCACTTTCAGCTCTTCATCATCAAACGCCTGCTTCACCAGCGCCTGACAGGCATCGAAATCGCCGTCGATGGCAACAGTTTCGATATTGCCGCCCAATGTACAGAACAGTTTTTCTTGCAGTGGACTGATTTTGCCTCGTGGATAGAGGATAACCACTTTCACATTCGGTAAACCGTAGAAAGCATGAGCCACTGCCGCTCCGGTATCACCGGAGGTCGCGGTCAGAATGGTCACTGGCTTATCGCCCGCAATATGGGTCAGCATTTGTGCCATAAAGCGACCGCCGAAATCTTTAAATGCCAGCGTTGGCCCGTGGAACAATTCCAGACAACCGACATCGCTTTCAACATTGGCGACCGGAGCCGGGAAGGCAAACGCCGCGCGCACGCGCTCTTCCAGGATTTCCTGCGGGATTTCATCACCAATAAACGCCGAGAGGATCTTCGCACTGCGGGTGACAAAATCCAGCTTCAGCATCTCATCAATTTCAGTCAGGCTGAATTCCGGCAGGTCGTGCGGAAAAAACAGCCCCTGATTTTTGCCCAACCCCAGGGTTACGGCTTGCGCAAAGCTGACCTGCTCATTGTGATCTTTCAGATTGTAGAGTTTCATTTAGTTTTCCAGTACTCGTGCGCCCGCCGTATCCAGCCGGCAAATATGAACAAAACCTTCCTGATTTTGCAGGTAGTTCTTACCCAACCAGTCGGCAACGCGCTGGGCGGTATCCGGCTTGTCACACAGAGCGAACAAGGTCGGGCCGGAGCCGGAGATACCGCTCGCTACCGCGCCGATTTCCGCAACCGCCTGCCGCGCCTGCCGGAAGCCAGGCAGTAACCGTTCACGGTAGGGTTCAGCGATAACATCTTTCATCAGCTTCGCGGCAAGCTCAGGCTGACGGGAATAGCAGGCGTGAATGAAGCCAGCCAGATGTCGCCCGTGCGCAATGCAATCCTGGCGGCGATACTGCGCCGGTAAAATAGCCCTGGCTTCTGCCGTCGAGACTTTAATCCCCGGATACGCCAGCACCCACAGCCACTCATCAAACCCTGGCACTTGCTGGCTGATGATGTCGTTTTCTTCGATCATCAACTGCATACCACCAAGAAAACACGGTGCCACGTTGTCGTAATGAATGCTGCCGGAGATTCGTCCTTCCAGCTCGCCCATCAAAGCCAGCAAACGAGTGTCATTAAGCGGCTTGCCACAGTGTTCATTCATCGCCATCAGCGCCGCGACCACCGAACAGGCGCTGGAGCCTAAGCCCGAACCGATTGGCATATTCTTTTCCAGAGTCATCGCCACTGGAATTTGCTTGCCAAGCTCCTGGCAAAAACGCTCCCAGCACTGATAAACGATATTTTCCCGTGGTTCTGACGGCAGCTTATCGGCAAAGCGTCCGAGGTTGTTGAGACTGAATGTCTCTGCCGCCTCAACCGTGACTACATCTCCGAGTAATGCACCATCAACAGGTGTCACCGCCGCCCCGAGCACATCAAACCCGACGCTCATATTGGCACTGGAAGCCGGGGCATAAACTTTAACCATGTCAGACTCCTAACTTCCATGAGAGGGTACGTAGCAGATCGGCAAAGACACCGGCAGCTGTAACGTCATTGCCCGCACCATATCCGCGCAGCACCAACGGCAGCGGCTGATAATAGTGGCTATAAAAGGCTAGGGCGTTTTCGCCATTTTTCACTTTGAACAGCGGATCATTACCATCCACTTCGGCAATCTTCACGCGGCAGGCACCATCTTCATCAATATTGCCAACATAGCGCAAAACTTTTCCTTCATCACGGGCCTTCGCCACGCGCGCGGCAAAGAGATCGTCGAGCTGTGACAGATTCGCCATAAAAGCGGCAACATCACCCTCAGCGTTAAACTCTGCGGGCAGCACAGGTTCAATTTCAATATCCGCCAGCTCCAGTTCACGTCCCGTTTCACGAGCGAGAATCAATAGCTTACGCGCTACATCCATACCAGAAAGATCATCTCGCGGATCCGGTTCGGTATACCCCATTTCCCGCGCCAGAGTAGTCGCCTCGGAGAAACTCATGCCTTCGTCTAACTTGCCGAAGATATAAGAAAGCGAACCTGAAAGAATGCCGGAGAACTTCATCAATTCATCACCAGCATTGAGCAGATTTTGCAGGTTCTCAATAACCGGTAATCCAGCCCCAACGTTGGTGTCATAGAGGAATTTACGCCGCGATTTTTCCGCCGCATGACGCAACAGATGGTAGTAATCCATCGACGAGGTGTTGGCCTTTTTGTTCGGCGTGACAACGTGGAAACCTTCGCGCAAGAAGTCGGCATATTGATCCGCCACTGCCTGGCTGGAGGTGCAGTCAACAATGACCGGGTTCAGCAGATGATATTCTTTCACGAGGCGAATTAAGCGCCCGAGATTAAACGGCTCTTTGGCTTGCGCCAGTTCTTCCTGCCAGTTTTCCAGATTTAGGCCATGCACATTGGTGAGCAGTGCCTTCGAGTTGGCAACACCGCAGACACGTAAGTCGATATGTTTATTCTTCAGCCAGCTTTGTTGACGCTTCAGTTGCTCCAGCAGCGCACCGCCAACGCCACCGACGCCAATCACAAACACTTCGATAACCTGATCGGTATTGAACAGCATCTGATGAGTAACGCGCACGCCAGTGGTCGCATCATCGTTATTTACCACGACAGAGATTGAGCGTTCAGAAGATCCCTGAGCAATGGCGACAATGTTGATATTGGCGCGGGCCAGCGCGGCAAAGAATTTCGCCGAGATCCCACGCAAGGTGCGCATACCATCACCTACCACCGAGATAATGGCCAGCCGTTCCGTCACCGCCAGCGGCTCCAGTAAGCCTTCTTTCAGTTCCAGGTAGAACTCTTCCTGCATTGCCCGTTCAGCCCGCACACAGTCGCTTTGCGGAACGCAGAAACTGATACTGTATTCGGAAGATGATTGCGTAATCAGCACCACGGAAATACGGGCGCGTGACATCGCGGCAAAGACGCGCGCCGCCATGCCGACCATTCCTTTCATCCCCGGGCCGGAAACGCTGAACATTGCCATGTTATTCAGATTGGAAATGCCCTTGACCGGTAATTCGTCTTCATCACGACTGGCACCAATGAGCGTACCTGGTGCTTGAGGATTTCCGGTATTTTTAATCAGGCAAGGGATCTGGAACTGGGCGATGGGGGTAATGGTGCGGGGGTGAAGAACTTTAGCGCCGAAGTAGGAAAGCTCCATCGCTTCCTGGTAGGACATCGACTTCAACAACCTCGCATCGGGCACCTGACGCGGGTCGCAGGTATAGACCCCGTCAACGTCCGTCCAAATCTCGCAACAATCGGCGCGTAAACAGGCAGCCAGCACCGCCGCGGAGTAGTCGGAACCGTTGCGTCCAAGTACCACCAGTTCGCCTTTTTCATTACCGGCGGTGAAGCCTGCCATCAGCACCATGTGATCAGCCGGAATACGACTTGCCGCAATACGGCGGGTGGACTCAGCAATATCGACGGTAGATTCGAGGTAATGCCCCACTGCCAGTAGTTTTTCGACCGGATCGATAACGGTAACGTTGTGACCACGCGCTTCTAACACGCCGGCCATAATGGCGATCGACATTTTCTCGCCACGGCAAATCAGCGCAGCGTTGATGCTATCCGGGCACTGCCCCAACAAACTAATGCCATGCAGGACATGTTTTATTTGGGCAAATTCCTGATCGACGAAAGTTTTCAATTGCGCCAGCGGGAACCCCGGCTGGGCGGCGGCGAGTCCCGTCAAAAGTTCGGCAAAAATACGTTCGGCATCGCTGATATTGGGTAAAGCATCCTGGCCGCTAATGGTTTTTTCAATCATCGCCACCAGGTGGTTGGTTATTTTGGCGGGGGCAGAGAGGACGGTGGCCACCTGCCCCTGCCTGGCATTGCTTTCCAGAATATCGGCAACCCGCAGAAAACGTTCTGCATTTGCCACTGATGTACCGCCGAACTTCAACACTCGCATGGTTGTTACCTCGTTACCTTTGGTCGAAAAAAAAGCCCGCACTGTCAGGTGCGGGCTTTTTTCTGTGTTTCCTGTACGCGTCAGCCCGCACCGTTACCTGTGGTAATGGTGATGGTAATGGTGATGGTGGTGGTAATGGTGGTGCTAATGCGTTTCATGGATGTTGTGTACTCTGTAATTTTTATCTGTCTGTGCGCTATGCCTATATTGGTTAAAGTATTTAGTGACCTAAGTCAATAAAATTTTAATTTACTCACGGCAGGTAACCAGTTCAGAAGCTGCTATCAGACACTCTTTTTTTAATCCATACAGAGACATATTGCCCGTTGCAGTCAGCATGAAAAGCTGAAAAATACTTACTAAGGCGTTTTTTATTTGGTGATATTTTTTTCAATATCATGCAGCAAACGGTGCAACATTGCCGTGTCTCGTTGCTCTAAAAGCCCCAGGCGTTGTTGTAACCAGTCGACCAGTTTTATGTCATCTGCCACTGCCAGAGTCGTCAGCAATGCCATGACTCGTTCGCGTAAAGCTTGCAGTTGATGTTGGTCTGCCGTTGTGTCACTTTTCGTCGGTTGCTGTATTAATGTTGCTAATTGATAGCAATAGACCATCACTGCCTGCCCCAGATTGAGCGAAGGATAATCCGCCACCATCGGCACATCAGTAAGAACGTCAGCCAACGCTAACTCTTCGTTAGTCAGCCCGGAATCTTCGCGACCAAACACCAGCGCGGCATGGCTCATCCATGAAGATTTTTCCTCTAACAGCGGCACCAGTTCTACTGGCGTGGCGTAGTAATGATATTTCGCCCGACTGCGCGCAGTGGTGGCGACAGTGAAATCGACATCGTGTAACGATTCAACCAGTGTCGGGAAAACTTTAATATTATCAATAATATCACCAGATCCATGTGCGACCCAGCGAGTGGCTGGCTCCAGATGTGCCTGACTATCGACAATCCGCAGTTCGCTAAACCCCATCGTTTTCATTGCCCGCGCCGCTGCCCCAATATTTTCTGCTCTGGCGGGTGCGACCAGAATAATCGTTATACGCATATTGCCACTCTTCTTGACCAAATGACCGCGAACAGGGTGATTACTGTCAACTTATTACGCGGTGCGAATTTACAAATTCTTAACGTAAGTCGCAGAAAAAGCCCTTTACTTAGCTTAAAAAAGGCTAAACTATTTCCTGACTGTACTAACGGTTTAATTGTTAAAAAATGCTACATATCCTTCTGTTTACTTAGGATAATTTTATTAAAAATAAATCTCGACAATTGGATTCACCACGTTTATTAGTTGTATGATGCAACTAGTTGGATTATTAAAATAATGTGACGAAAGCTAGCATTTAGATACGATGATTTCATCAAACTGTTAACGTGCTACAATTGAACTTGATATATGTCAACGAAGCGTAGTTTTATTGGGTGTCCGGCCCCTCTTAGCCTGTTATGTTGCTGTTAAAATGGTTAGGATGACAGCCGTTTTTGACACTGTCGGGTCCTGAGGGAAAGTACCCACGACCAAGCTAATGATGTTGTTGACGTTGATGGAAAGTGCATCAAGAACGCAATTACGTACTTTAGTCATGTTACGCCGATCATGTTAATTTGCAGCATGCATCAGGCAGGTCAGGGACTTTTGTACTTCCTGTTTCGATTTAGTTGGCAATTTAGGTAGCAAACATGCAGACCCCGCACATTCTTATCGTTGAAGACGAGTTGGTAACACGCAACACGTTGAAAAGTATTTTCGAAGCGGAAGGCTATGATGTTTTCGAAGCGACAGATGGCGCGGAAATGCATCAGATCCTCTCTGAATATGACATCAACCTGGTGATCATGGATATCAATCTGCCGGGTAAGAACGGTCTTCTGTTAGCGCGTGAACTGCGCGAGCAGGCGAATGTTGCGTTGATGTTCCTGACTGGCCGTGACAACGAAGTCGATAAAATTCTCGGCCTCGAAATCGGTGCAGATGACTACATCACCAAACCGTTCAACCCGCGTGAACTGACGATTCGTGCACGCAACCTGCTGTCCCGTACCATGAATCTGGGTACTGTCAGCGAAGAACGTCGTAGCGTTGAAAGCTACAAGTTCAATGGTTGGGAACTGGACATCAACAGCCGTTCGTTGATCGGCCCTGATGGCGAGCAGTACAAGCTGCCGCGCAGCGAGTTCCGCGCCATGCTTCACTTCTGTGAAAACCCAGGCAAAATTCAGTCTCGTGCTGAACTGCTGAAGAAAATGACCGGCCGTGAGCTGAAACCACACGACCGTACTGTAGACGTGACGATCCGCCGTATTCGTAAACATTTCGAATCTACGCCGGATACGCCGGAAATCATCGCCACCATCCACGGTGAAGGTTATCGCTTCTGTGGTGATCTGGAAGATTAATCGGCTTTACCACCGTCAAAAAAAACGGCGCTTTTTAGCGCCGTTTTTATTTTTCAACCTTATTTCCAGATACGTAATTGATCGTCCATTGTAACTTCTTTACTGGCTTTCATTTTCGGCAGTGAAAACGCATACCAGTCGATATTACGAGTCACAAACATCATGCCGGCCAGCGCCACCACCAGCACACTGGTTCCCAACAACAGCGCGCTATCGGCAGAGTTGAGCAGTCCCCACATCACACCATCCAGCAACAACAGCGCGAGGGTAAACAACATGCTGTTGCGCCAGCCTTTCAATACCGCCTGCAAATAAATACCGTTCATTAACGCCCCAATCAGACTGGCGATTATCCATGCCACGGTAAAACCGATATGTTCAGAAAGCGCCAGCAAGAGCAAATAAAACATCACCAATGAAAGCCCCACCAGCAAATATTGCATTGGGTGTAAACGTTGCGCGGTGAGCGTTTCAAAAACAAAGAACGCCATAAAAGTCAGTGCAATCAGCAGAATGGCGTACTTAGTCGCCCGGTCCGTTAATTGGTATTGATCGGCTGGCGTCGTCACTGCGACGCTAAACGCGGGGAAGTTTTCCCAGCCGGTATCATTGCCTGAAGCAAAACGCTCACCGAGATTATTAGCAAACCAGCTGCTTTGCCATTGCGCCTGAAAACCTGACTCGCTAACTTCCCGTTTGGCTGGTAGAAAATCACCTAAAAAACTGGGATGCGGCCAGTTGCTGGTTAAGGTCATTTCGCTATTACGCCCGGCAGGCACCACAGAAAGATCGCCGGTACCGCTTAAATTCAGTGCCATATTCAGCTGCAGGTTCTGCTTCCGCCAGTCCCCTTCGGGTAAAGGGATATGCACGCCCTGCCCGCCTTGCTCTAACCCGGTACCGGGTTCAATGGTCAGTGCCGTTCCGTTAACTTCAGGCGCTTTCACCACACCAATACCACGCGCATCCCCGACGCTAATCACAATAAAGGGCTTGCCTAAGATGATATTTGGCGCGTTGAGCTCGCTAAGACGCGAAACATCGAAATCGGCTTTTAGCGTTAAATCACTGTGCCAGACCTGACCGGTATAAATCCCTATCTTGCGTTCTTCCACGTTCTGATTGCCATCAACCATCAATGACTCAGGTAACCAAAAATGGATAAAACTTCGTTTCCGCTCCACGGTTTTATCCTCTTCCTGTACCGTATAAAGCTCGGTCACAGGAATAGCGATAAGCGGCCCAACGAGTTTTTGCGGCCCGCTGGTACTTTGGCGAATCGCATCTTCCACATCGCTACGGTAATCGGCACGTTCGACAATCACTTGCCGAATCAGCATTATCGGAATCAACAACAGCAATACTGCACCAAACAAGGTGGTCATTTTCCAGAACAGGGGGGATTTCAACATAGTCTTCTCCTTTGCAATGGCAGCAGGATACGAAGGCTATGTGGGAAGAATTTGAAGCTATGTGAAGTGACGGTGAAGTCGAAGCGAGGCCAGCACGCCACCTTCCTGCACGTTGCGCAGCGTGACTTCGCCGTTAAACAAACGGGCGACCTCACTGACGAACGCCAACCCCAGACCGCTGCTTTTTTGCCCATTTGCACGCGGCAAAGAGTAAAAGCGTTCAAAAATACGTGACAGCGCGTAGTCAGGAATACCACTACCGGTATCCAGCACCTTAAGGGCGACGTGTTCCTGATCCACTTCGGCGCTTAGCGTTATGCGACCGCTCTCGGGGGTAAAATCGATGGCGTTATCCAGTAAATTCCCCAGCGCCTGCTCCAGTAACGCCGGTTCAGCAGCAACATTAACCTCAGTGGGCATAACATGTAGAGTGATGTTTTTTTCTGCCAACTGCACGGTGCGCGCTTCGCTGACGCGGCGAAATAATGCCGCCACATCAACAACAGTCAGAACGACTTCCTGACGATTCTCCAGTCTTGCCTGGCGTAGTAACGTTTCTACCAATGCCTGCATACGCGCATTTTGCGTCAGAATGTTGTCGGTAAAACGAGCCACCACTTCCGGTGGCGGACCTTCGCGTAAAATTTCCGCCGCGCCACGAATCGCCGCCAGTGGGCTTTTTAGCTCATGGGTTAACGCATAAACATACTGCTCAATATAGTTTTTCCCTTCCAGCTTCACGCGCATACTTTCCAGCGCCTGCGCAAGCTTACGCAACTCGCTACTGCCGAGTTCAGGAAGAGGAACGGGCTTATTGTCAGTGACGGAATCGGCATAGCGAGTGAGCCGGGCAATGGAGCGGTTGATCCACCAAACCATGCCTGCGCCAATCACCAGTGCAATCCCCAGCAAAATGGCGCTGGCCCATAAAATTCGCCGCTCGCTACGCTTAATGACCGGAGCCATCGCCGCGTTCGGTTTGCCTACGCTCAAAACGCCAATAAGCCGCGAGCCGTCCATAATCGGCGCGGCAACATACATCACCGAACTTTCGGGATCGGCAGGATTTTGCAACGTGCTGCGCGCACCATACTGACCACGCAACGTTAGCCAGACGTCATTCCAGCGCGAATAATCCTGCCCAACGGCTTTATTTGCCGAATCGAACAATACTTTACCCTGCGAATCGGTCATATAGACATGATATTCATTGCGCACTTTGTTAATGCCACCGATATTGGCGCGAAACGGGCGATGTTGTAGCTGATTAAACGCCTGCGCCAGTTGCCCATGCGTTGGGTCCCCAGAGAGCAAATCGGGACGCGCCAGCTCCGCCAGCAACGTTGCGGTGTCGATCAACGTCCCCTCCGTTGCTCTTCGCACGCCCGGTTTAACTTCTTTGACAAAAATAGCCAGTACGAACCAGGCCGCCACCGCCACCAGTAAAAAATAGCCCAGCAGCAACCGCATGCCGATACGCATTACAGGCCCCTCAGGCTATATCCCATGCCGCGATGAGTATTAATCGGTGAAAGATCGGGGTTGATGGCGCACAGCTTGGCACGCAACGTTTTAATGTGGGTATCAACGGTGCGATCGTAGGTGTCCTGCGCATCTTCCCACACGCTATCCATCAGTTGCTGGCGGGACCAGACGCGGCCTGGCGACTTGAGTAACGTCTTCAGCAATAAAAACTCATACCGCGTCAGCGTTAATGGCGTGTCAAACCAGCTGATCTGCGCCGCGGGTTCATTCAATTCAAAATGACCAATACGGATGACGGGAGACGGCGACGAGAACTTCTTCACCCGACGCAGTAAGGTGCGCACCCTGGCGCACACTTCGCGGGGTGAAAACGGTTTAGCCACATAGTCGTCAGCGCCAATTTCCAGCCCAAGCAGGCGATCGACCTCTTCACTTCGGGCCGTCAGGAACAGTACAGGTAACGCCGGATGGAGCGCCAGTAACTGGCGGCACAATTCAAAGCCGCTGATATCAGGCAAACCAACGTCGAGAATCATGACGTCGGGAACCAGCTGGCGAGCTTTATCCAGCACCGGCAAGCCTCGCTCAAAGACCTCGACGGCAAAACCTTCCTGCTGCAACATGTAGACCAGCGTGTCGGCTATCCCTTGCTCATCTTCCACTAACCAGACCGTTTCCCGTTGCATAAATCGCCTCTGTTATTGCCGCCACGGCATGACAGGAACCGCGCTAATCGCGTTTTTCGGCGAACCTTCTACAACTTTGTCGGAGTAAGCCAGATAAGCGAGCGCGTTGCGTTTAGCATCATAAAAGCGCACGACCTGTAACGACTTAAAGACCAGGGACGTACGTTTTTTGAATACTACCTCGCCCTGAGCTTTGCCGTTTTTAATACGATCCGACAGTTCAATCGGCCCGACTTGCTGACAAGAAATGGCCGCATCGGAGGTATCTTCCGCCAGGCCCAATCCCCCTTTAATACCCCCGGTTTTCGCCCGGCTCACATAACAGGTGACATTTTTCACATCGGGATCGTCAAAGGCTTCCACAACAATTTTGTGATCCGGGCCGATCATTTTAAATACGGTGTCGACCGAACCAATCTCTTCTGCATGAGCCAATGGCCCCAGCATTATCAGGCTTAAAGACAGGATCAAATGCTTGTATTTCATATTGTTACCATTTTTATCTATTACACGAGCAATTAGTTCGTCACGGTAAATAACATATTGATTAAGAACAAAATCTCAATACTTTTATTTCCGTCAAGCCCTAAAACATACTCTACTAAGAAAAAAACACTGAATGCTAAAACAGCAAAAAATGCTATTATCCAATTACCTGATGTCAGGTGCTCGTTGTTGAAAGGATGAGGATATTTTATGGATCAGGCCGGCATTATTCGCGACCTTTTAATCTGGCTGGAAGGTCATCTGGATCAGCCCCTGTCGCTCGACAATGTAGCGGCGAAAGCAGGTTATTCCAAGTGGCACTTACAGAGAATGTTTAAAGATGTCACTGGCCATGCTATTGGCGCGTATATTCGTGCTCGTCGTTTGTCGAAATCGGCGGTCGCACTACGCCTGACTGCGCGTCCGATTCTGGACATCGCGCTGCAATACCGCTTCGACTCTCAACAGACATTTACCCGCGCATTCAAGAAGCAGTTTGCCCAGACTCCTGCACTTTACCGCCGTTCTCCTGAATGGAGCGCCTTTGGTATTCGCCCGCCGCTACGTCTGGGTGAATTCACTATGCCAGAGCACAAATTTGTCACCCTGGAAGATACGCCGCTGATTGGTGTTACCCAGAGCTACTCCTGTTCGCTGGAGCAAATCTCTGATTTCCGCCATGAAATGCGTTATCAGTTCTGGCACGATTTTCTCGGCAACGCGCCGACCATTCCGCCAGTGCTCTACGGCCTGAATGAAACGCGTCCGAGTCAGGATAAAGACGACGAACAAGAAGTATTCTATACCACCGCGTTAGCCCAGGATCAGGCAGATGGCTATGTACTGACGGGGCATCCGGTGATGCTGCAGGGTGGCGAATATGTGATGTTTACCTATGAAGGTCTGGGAACCGGCGTGCAGGAGTTTATCCTGACGGTATACGGAACGTGCATGCCAATGCTCAATCTGACGCGCCGTAAAGGTCAGGATATTGAGCGATACTACCCGGCAGAAGATGCCAAAGCGGGAGATCGCCCAATTAATCTGCGCTGTGAACTGCTGATTCCGATCCGTCGTTAACGCTGCAACTCATCTAATGCAGGGGCGTCCAGATGCGAGATGTCCCCTGCGGTTTCAACGACCCAGCCAGACGCCAGCCACAGGCTTTCCTGATAATCCACGCGCGAAATAGAACAGTTACGCAGACGTAAGCGGCGCTCTGCCCATGCTGGTAATCCGAGAATCGTACTCACCAGGCATCCCAGTGCAATACCATGACTCACCAGCAGCGGTCGGCTTCCCTGCGGTAAGTCCCGGCAAGATTCCAGTGCCGCATTGACGCGATCGCTGAGCTCCTGCATTGACTCGCCTTCAGGAATACGCCCGTCAACGGTGCCATTGACCAGCTGCCGACGCCAGTTCTCTTCTTCTTCGGTCAGAGAATCGATATGTCTTTTTTCCAGCACACCCATGTTTAATTCACGCAGGCGAGAATCAAAGATGATGTCACAGCCGCAGGCCTGGGCGATGATTTCCGCCGTACGCCGGGTGCGTCCTAAATCGCTACTGATAATATGCGTAATGCCAAGCTCTTTGGCACGGGTTGCCACCTGCATCGCCTGTTGCTCACCTTTGGCGGTCAGCGGGCTGTCAGACTGGCCCTGAATACGTCGCTCGGCGTTCCACTGCGTTTCACCGTGGCGGACTAGGTATACCTGTAACATGCTTTTTTTCCGTATACTGCTGTAACGTTAATTTTCTGAGTAATGCTGATTATGCACCAAGTTGTCTGTGCAACCACCAATCCCGCTAAAATTCAGGCCATTCTGCAGGCATTTCACGAGATCTTCGGCGAAGGATCCTGCCATATTGCATCCGTTGCCGTCGAGAGCGGTGTACCGGAACAGCCCTTTGGCAGTGAGGAAACGCGCACTGGCGCACGAAATCGGGTAGCAAATGCCCGCCGTTTACTTCCAGAGGCTGATTTTTGGGTCGCCATAGAAGCGGGCATCGACGATGACAGCACTTTCAGTTGGGTGGTGATTGAAAACACCAGCCAGCGCGGCGAGGCGCGTTCGGCTACTTTGCCGTTACCTGCGGTGATTCTGCAGAAAGTGCGTGAAGGTGAGGCGCTTGGTCCCGTGATGTCGCGTTATACCGGTATTGATGAGATTGGTCGTAAGGAAGGGGCGATCGGCGTGTTTACCGCCGGGAAACTCACTCGCGCCAGCGTCTATCACCAGGCGGTGATCCTGGCGCTGAGTCCGTTTCATAATGCCGTGTATTAAGCGCCTGATGCGACGCTGCCGCGTCTTATCAGGCCTACAAAATCAATCGCTTTTCAGCAACACCTCTTCCAGCCACTGGCGCAGCTCAACGGGCGCGGCTTTCAGGCTGTTAGATCCACGCGTAATCGTCGCGATGCCCGCGCCGAGTTCATTTTTTAACTCACGCTGGCTCATTTCGCCTCGCAGCAGCTCTTCGACAATACGCACGCGAGTCCCCAACGCTTCGCGCTCATCTGGCGTCAGCATCAGGTTTAACAACGGTAAATGGAGATCGTTTTGGTAGGCATTCTTAAGCAGGTCGACAAAACGTAACCACTCCTGGTGACGCTGTTCTGCCATCGCTGCTGAATAGGGTGATTGTTGGGCCATAATATGTCGCCATTGTTAGCGGGGGAAGCAAAATGCCTCCCCCGGTTGTACTCGCTAAAGAGTACGATAGCATATCATAAACGTGCGGATCAGTAACGACGTCCCCATTCCGTGGCGCTCATCAACGTCGGTTTATCCCCCATGAAATAACGGTAGTAAGCGTCATAAGCCAGCACGTTCTTCACATAACCGCGCGTCTCGGAGAACGGAATACTCTCGACAAATGCCACAGCGTCGATACGCCCGGCGCTGTTGCCAAGCCAGGTTCGCACCCGTCCAGGTCCGGCGTTATAAGCTGCTGAGGAGAAAATACGGTTATTGCCAAACTGCTGATAAACATATTGCAGGTAACTGGTGCCAATGTTGATATTCGTTTCCGGATCCAGCAATTGCCCAGGGCTGCTATAACCAGGAATAGAGAACATCTTCACCGTATGGGTCGCTGTACCAGGCATAATCTGCATCAGGCCGCTGGCCCCTACCGGTGATTTCACTTTCGGATTCCAGGCGCTCTCCTGACGGGCAATCGCCATCGCATAGCTTTGCGGGATCTCTTTCCCACTGGTGTAACGTTTGAAAAGATCGTTGTAAGCCAGCGGGAATCGCTCTTCCAGATGATCCCAAAGCTTCCCGGCGATCGTTGCCTGAACGCTAAGATCCCACCATTGGTTATTGAAAGCATACCGAGCCAGTTGAGCCTGCTCTGTTTTTGACTTGCTCTTCACCAGATTGGCCCACTCGCTACGCGCGGTGTTATCGAGATTCCAGTACATCAACTCGCGCACGCGCGCCATCTCCGGCCCCTGAGTCAGGGCGCTGTCAACATTCTGCGGCGCTTTATCAATCTTCAGCTCATACTCTTCTCCGATGCGTTGTGCTGCAACCATCGGGTAGAAACCACGCTGTTGCATGAGTTGATGCAAAATCTCTTTCGCTTCAGCTTCACGTCCGCGTTCCAGCAATAAATCCGCCTGCCAGTAACGCCATTCATCTTTCTCTTTTGCTTCCATCGGCAGACGCGCCAGCCAGGTATTCAGGCCGCGACGATCGCCGGTGCCAAGTGCCATTCGCACACGGCGTTCAATCAACGACGTGGATTGCGAGCGCATAATGGCGTCATCGCGCCATTTCGCCTGCTCGTCGGTGACATCGTTGCCCATCAAACGCCAGGCGACGATATCGCGCAGCTCCTGAATCTGATCTTCATTAAGCTGCTGCGCCTGGGCAAGCGACGGGATCATCAGCCGTGCATTTTCAGCATCCTGCCGCGCCACACTGGCAAACGCCACCGCTGCCATTTGACGGGTAAAATCGGTCGCTCCGGTTGTACGCGCGAAGGTCAGTACCGTATTAGGGTTGTTCGCCAGTGAAATGATTGCCGAGGCGATAGTCTGGTAATCGGCAGGCATCTGCCCTGCCAGCACTGTTACCAGGCCAGTGTTACCCGCTTTCATCGCCAGACGGATACGCTCTAAATACGCCAGCGGATCTTGTTTACCTGACGCACGCCAGACGCTAAATAACTTGTCACAGGCGTTAGGCTGGCTCTTGCCGGTTAGCCACAGCTCTTTCGCCCCTTGCCAGGCTTCTTCACTCTGCCCGGTGTTCCATTTCGCATAGTAGTAATTACATTGCGCTTCGGTAGTTCCGGGCTTTTCCGGGCTAAAGGCTAACAAGCCACGCCAGTCTTCACGCCGCGCCAGTTCATTGACGAAACGAGATTGCAGCGTGCGAGCGGGAGGAAGCGTGGGGTTAGCGCGAACAAAGTTAGTGACCGTCACCGCCGGTTGATTCATCAGATCATCGGTGATCTGGCGGTATTCCAGGTAGGGATAAAGCGGATAATCCTTCAGTCCAGGCATCATTTGTTCGACCACATCCATTTGTCGATTATCCCAGGCCTGCTTGATTTGCGCGTAACGGCTACGCTGCTCATCCAGTGAGTCGGCTCGCGCCACGCTGCTGACCGTCAGCAGACAGACACCGGCAGCCAACAGCCGCCAGGTAACTTGTTTGGCTTTTTCCACAAGCGCATCCTCTAAGTGTAAATACATCAATGCAGCGTCATGCCGCGTAATAGATTTATGCTAACCAGTCATTGCCGTTTACGCCACGTTACGGACACTTTTTTACTTTTACTGCGAAGGTGATCGACCAACTGGGATTAGGCGGGGAAAAAGGCTACACTTCGCCTTTGAAAACTCATCATCACGATAAACATAGAGGCGAAGTCCAACGTGGCTCAATTCGTTTATACCATGCATCGTGTCGGCAAAGTTGTTCCGCCGAAACGTCATATTTTGAAAAACATCTCTCTGAGTTTCTTCCCTGGGGCAAAAATTGGTGTCCTGGGTCTGAACGGCGCGGGTAAGTCTACCCTGCTGCGCATTATGGCGGGCATTGATAAAGACATCGAAGGTGAAGCACGTCCGCAGCCAGACATCAAGATTGGTTATCTGCCGCAGGAACCGCAGCTGAACCCGGAACACACCGTGCGTGAGTCCATTGAAGAAGCGGTTTCTGAAGTGGTTAACGCCCTGAAACGCCTGGATGAAGTGTATGCGCTGTACGCCGATCCGGATGCCGATTTTGACAAGCTGGCCGCTGAACAAGGCCGTCTGGAAGAGATCATTCAGGCTCACGACGGTCATAACCTGAACGTACAGCTGGAGCGTGCGGCGGATGCGCTACGTCTGCCGGACTGGGACGCGAAAATCGCTAACCTCTCCGGTGGTGAGCGTCGTCGCGTAGCGTTGTGCCGCCTGCTGCTGGAAAAACCAGACATGCTGCTGCTCGACGAACCGACCAACCACCTGGATGCCGAATCCGTGGCCTGGCTGGAACGCTTCCTGCACGACTTCGAGGGCACCGTGGTGGCGATTACCCACGACCGTTACTTCCTCGATAACGTTGCAGGCTGGATCCTCGAACTTGACCGCGGTGAAGGTATTCCGTGGGAAGGCAACTACTCCTCCTGGCTGGAGCAGAAAGATCAGCGCCTGGCGCAGGAAGCTTCACAAGAAGCGGCGCGTCGTAAGTCGATCGAGAAAGAGCTGGAGTGGGTACGTCAGGGAACTAAAGGCCGCCAGTCGAAAGGTAAAGCACGTCTGGCACGCTTTGAAGAGCTGAACAGCACCGAATATCAGAAACGTAACGAAACCAACGAACTGTTTATTCCACCTGGACCGCGTCTGGGCGATAAAGTGCTGGAAGTCAGCAACCTGCGTAAATCCTACGGTGATCGCCTGCTGATTGATGACCTGAGCTTCTCGATCCCGAAAGGGGCAATCGTCGGGATCATCGGTCCGAACGGCGCGGGTAAATCGACCCTGTTCCGTATGATCTCTGGTCAGGAACAGCCGGACAGCGGCACCATCACTTTAGGTGAAACGGTGAAACTGGCATCGGTTGATCAGTTCCGTGACTCAATGGATAACAGCAAAACCGTTTGGGAAGAAGTTTCCGGCGGGCTGGATATTATGAAGATCGGCAACACCGAGATGCCAAGCCGCGCCTACGTTGGCCGCTTTAACTTTAAAGGGGTTGATCAGGGTAAACGCGTTGGTGAACTTTCCGGTGGTGAGCGCGGTCGTCTGCATCTGGCGAAGCTGCTGCAGGTTGGCGGCAACATGCTGCTGCTCGACGAACCAACCAACGACCTGGATATCGAAACCCTGCGCGCGCTGGAAAACGCCCTGCTGGAGTTCCCGGGCTGTGCGATGGTTATCTCGCACGACCGTTGGTTCCTCGACCGTATCGCCACGCACATCCTGGACTACCAGGATGAAGGTAAAGTTGAGTTCTTCGAAGGTAACTTTACTGAGTACGAAGAGTACAAGAAACGCACGCTGGGCGCAGACGCACTGGAGCCGAAGCGTATCAAGTACAAGCGTATTGCGAAGTAATGCGTAAAATGCCGGATGCGGCGTGAACGCCTTATCCGGCCTACAAACCAAGAAATTTCAATACGTTGTGAATCTCCAGGCCTGATAAGACGCGGTAAGCGTCGCATCAGGCATTGAGCACCGAATGCCGGATACGGCGTGAACGCCTTTTCCGGCCTACAACAGCCTTAGTATCCGCAATTTCGTAGCGGGTCACCCGTGCTGATTCTTTTAAACCTTGTTTAATCTCGACAGCCTCTTCCAGAGAGGTTTTCAACTCATCAAAAAACTTATTTTATACCTCGCCTTTGAGCCGTTTCATCGCGGTTATCTCTGCTCCCCCATCATCTCCCGCACCAGCTCCACGCAGCGCAGGAAACGGCTGTCATAATCGTCCTCTTCAACCCGCACGAATTCGATATTGTTCTCTTCCAGCATCTCCACCAGCAAGTTCTGGAACTCTTTGCGATCCACCGAACTGCCGAGGCTGCGTAAACCATCCGCCACCCACGGCGTGTTGTTCTCCAGCAGGATCACCAGATCGAAACGGTATTCATCAATCAACGCCTGTACGAACGGATGCTCACGCCCTTCGTACTTTTTGCAGAACGCCTGGGTAGTGACAAAATCAGTGTCAATAAACGCCACTTTATTGGCATATTTCACTGCAAAATCAATGTATTGTGCGTGGCCCAGCGCGATTTTATCGTAATCGGAATACTGCAATGCGATCTCATCACCGCCGAGGTGTGAAAAGACATAATCGCGACCATATTCCCACGCACTGGTGGTATTGAAGATATTGGCAAGTTTGTTTACCAGGGTGGATTTACCGCTCGACTCGCCACCAAGGATCGCCACGGTACGTACAAAGAACGGCTTCACTTCCGTAGGAATATATTCCCAGTAGCGGAACGGGTTTTCGCGGATCTGCGCACCGCTGATACTCATAAAGGTACGTTTCGGATCGACCAGCACCGTATCGATCCCCAGATGTTCCATATACTGTGGCGCATCGGCTTCTTCCGAGGTGTAGATCAGGTCCGGCTGAATCCCCTTTTCAGCCATAAACTTTTTGATGCCGTTGCTCCACACATCCCAGCCGTGCGGATACGGCTCCATGCCCTCTTCGTTGAAAGCATGAATGCGAATATTTTTCTGATATTTAAAAGTTTGTAATAACCAGCGCAGACGATCCGGCACCGTGGGCTGCTGCGACATGGCGCTGTCTTCAAACAACGCGCGGTCGCGGGTATCGTCAAAACCCATAATGATATGCAGCTCGTCAACCTGGCTACAGGCGCGCTGGATAAGGTAGATATGTCCGGTATGCAGCGGGTAGAACTTACCGAATACGACACCAATGGTTTTCTTCTGTCGGGGAAATTCAAGCCCCAAAAAACGGTGCAACGCCTCCAGCTTTTGCGCGCTAGGGCTTTTAATTTTGGCATTCAGTAACTGGCTTAAATACCCTTTGGTCATACCGCTGGCATCAGCTACCTGCTGTAGCGTGCAGCCCTGTTGCTTGATGGCAGTTTTCAGGTAATCAAATGACGACATATCTCCCTCCGTATCTCTCATTATAAGTCGTCGAACACGCTAAGCGCGTCGGAGAGTTTTTTAACGCCAAAAATCTGCATCCCTTCCGGCGCTTTTTTCGGTACGTTAGCCGCCGGAACAATCGCCCGGCGAAAACCGTGTTTCGCCGCTTCTGAAATTCGTTCCTGACCGCTGGGCACCGGGCGGATCTCCCCTGCCAGCCCGACTTCACCAAACACCACCAGATCCTGTGGCAGCGGTCTGTCACGCAGGCTGGAAACCATCGCCAGCAGTAACGCTAAATCGGCACTGGTTTCGGTTACCTTCACGCCGCCGACCACGTTCACAAATACATCCTGATCGGCCATTTGCAGACCACCGTGACGGTGCAAGACAGCCAGCAGGATTGCCAGACGGTTTTGTTCCAGCCCCACTGCCACGCGGCGCGGATTCGCCATCATCGAGCGATCGACCAGCGCCTGAATCTCCACCAGCAACGGACGCGTTCCTTCCCACACCACCATCACGGAGCTGCCGGAGGTCACTTCATCTCCGCGACTTAAGAAAATTGCCGAAGGGTTGCTGACTTCACGCAGCCCCTGTTCGGTCATCGCGAAGACGCCCAGCTCATTCACCGCGCCGAAGCGGTTTTTATGGCTGCGCAAGGTGCGAAAACGGGAGTCGGCATCACCATCCAGAAGCACCGAACAGTCGATACAGTGTTCCAGCACTTTAGGGCCAGCCAGCGAGCCATCTTTGGTTACGTGCCCAACCATGACAATCGCCACACCGCGCGTTTTGGCGAAGCGCGTCAGATAAGCCGCCGTTTCACGCACCTGCGCCACGCTACCAGGCGATGATTGTACATCCGCCATATGCATCACCTGGATCGAGTCAATTACCATCAGTTTCGGTTGCTCTTCTTCGGCAATCAGGCAGATCTGTTCGATGCTGGTTTCCGACAACATATTGAGATTGTCAGTCGGCAGGCCAAGGCGATGAGCGCGCATTGCCACCTGTTGCAGCGACTCTTCGCCAGTGACATACAGCGTTTTCATCTGCTGGGCCAGTTTGCACAGCGTTTGCAGTAGCAGCGTGGATTTCCCCGCACCTGGGTTACCGCCAATCAGAATGGCGCTTCCTGGCACCACGCCGCCGCCTAGTACGCGGTCGAACTCTTTAAATCCGGTGGAAAAACGCGGCAGCTCTTCAAGGCTGATATCGGAGAGTTTCTGGACTTTTGCCACCCCGGCGCTACCGGCATAGCCGCTGAGACGCTCGTTACGCGCCACCGTTGGCGACGCAGCAAGACGCACCTCGGTGATGGTGTTCCAGGCATGACAGGCACTGCACTGCCCCTGCCAGCGCGGATAATCGGCCCCGCATTCATTACAAACAAAGGCGCGTTTTGGAGCTTTTGCCACGGTGTACCTCGTTAATGCTGTGCCGCCCGCAGGATGGCGGGCGAGCAATTACTTCTGATTCAGGCTGCCAGAGAGGATGCAGAATACCCCCATCAGGTCAGCGTGACGGATGGTGACTTCCGCCTTTTCATTCACTTTTGGCTTGGCATGGTAGGCAATCCCCAGCCCTGCTGCTTTGATCATCGGCAGGTCATTAGCTCCATCGCCAATCGCCACGGTCTGCGCCAGCGGGATTTCATACTCCTGCGCGAGGCGAGTCAAAGTTTTCGCTTTGTACTGCGCGTCTACGATGTCGCCGATCACATTGCCGGTAAATTTACCGTCCATGATCTCCAGTTCATTGGCTACCACGGCGGTCAGGCGCAGCTTGTCGCGCAGATATTCAGCAAAGAAAGTAAAGCCGCCGGAGGCAATCGCCACTTTCCAGCCCAGCGTTTCCAGCTTGAGCACCAGTTGCGTTAAGCCTGGCATCAGCGGCAGATTTTCACGCACCTGTTGCAGAATATTGGCGTCAGCGCCTTTCAGCGTCGCCACACGGCTGCGCAGGCTGGCGGTAAAATCGAGTTCGCCGCGCATCGCCCGTTCGGTTACTTCCGCCACCATCTCGCCCGTTCCGGCCAGTTTGGCAATTTCATCAATACATTCAATCTGGATGGCGGTGGAATCCATGTCCATCACCAGCAAACCCGGCGTGCGCAGGTGCGGGATTTTCCCCAGCGGGGCGACATCCAGTTGCGCTTCATGGGCCAGGCGCGTAGCCCGTGCGGTGAGTGAACCTGCCAGACGAATCACCTGATAATCTTCCACGCACCAGGCGGCAACAATCACCATCGCCGCACCCAGTTTGCTCTGGTATTGGGTCAGACGCTGTTTATCCAGCCCACGACCATACAGCAGCCAGCCGCTACGACCTGCGTGGTAATCCAGTGGCATCACTTCATCACCACTTAATGAAAGAGGCAGACCAGGCCATAAAGAGACATCTTCAGGCAGGTCGCACCAGGTAATGTTAGGCATTAAGGCTCCTGTAAAATCGTTCGAAGCAGGGAAAATAACGCATGAGGCTACCTTGTATCCATTGCTTCTGGCAACATTAAGTCTCAAATTTTCAAAGGGTGGAAGATGGCTCGCACAAAACTGAAATTCCGGCTGCATCGGGCAGTGATTGTCCTGTTCTGTCTTGCCTTGTTAGTGGCGCTGATGCAGGGAGCGTCATGGTTTAGTCAAAACCACCAGCGACAACGTAATCCACAGCTGGAAGAACTGGCCCGCACCCTGGCGCGTCAGGTAACGCTGAACGTTGCACCGCTGATGCGTACCGACTCACCGGATGAAAAACGCATTCAGGCGATCCTCGATCAGTTAACGGATGAAAGCCGTATCCTCGACGCGGGTGTGTATGACGAACAAGGCGATCTTATCGCACGTTCTGGCGAAAGCGTCGAAGTGCGCGACCGGCTGGCGCTCGACGGTAAAAAAGCGGGCGGCTATTTTAACCAGCAGATTGTCGAACCAATTGCCGGGAAAAACGGACCGCTCGGCTATCTGCGCCTGACGCTCGACACCCATACGCTCGCCACCGAAGCCCAACAGGTGGATAACACCACTAACATTTTACGCCTGATGTTGCTGCTTTCACTGGCAATCGGCGTAGTGCTGACCCGCACGCTGCTACAGGGTAAACGTACCCGCTGGCAGCAATCGCCCTTCCTGTTAACCGCCAGCAAACCGGTGCCGGAAGAGGAAGAAAGCGAGAAAAAAGAGTGACCCATTACTACAAGAAAGGAAATCGTTATGTCCACATTACGCCTGCTCATCTCTGACTCTTACGACCCGTGGTTTAACCTGGCGGTGGAAGAGTGTATTTTTCGCCAAATGCCCGCCACGCAGCGCGTTCTGTTTCTCTGGCGCAATGCCGACACGGTAGTAATTGGTCGCGCGCAGAACCCGTGGAAAGAGTGTAATACCCGGCGGATGGAAGAAGATAACGTCCGCCTGGCGCGGCGCAGTAGCGGTGGCGGCGCGGTGTTCCACGATCTCGGCAATACCTGTTTTACCTTTATGGCTGGCAAGCCGGAGTACGATAAAACCATCTCCACGTCGATTGTGCTCAATGCGCTGAACGCGCTTGGCGTCAGCGCCGAAGCGTCCGGACGTAACGATCTGGTGGTGAAAACCGCCGAAGGCGACCGCAAAGTCTCAGGCTCAGCCTATCGCGAAACCAAAGATCGCGGCTTCCACCACGGCACCTTGCTGCTCAATGCCGACCTCAGCCGCCTGGCAAACTATCTCAATCCGGATAAAAAGAAACTGGCGGCGAAAGGCATTACGTCGGTACGTTCCCGCGTGACCAACCTCACCGAGCTGTTGCCGGGGATCACCCATGAGCAGGTTTGCGAGGCCATAACCGAGGCCTTTTTCGCTCATTATGGCGAGCGTGTGGAAGCGGAAATCATCTCCCCGGACAAAACGCCAGACTTGCCAAACTTCGCCGAAACCTTTGCCCGTCAGAGTAGCTGGGAATGGAACTTCGGTCAGGCTCCGGCATTCTCGCATCTGCTGGATGAACGCTTTAGCTGGGGCGGCGTGGAACTGCATTTCGACGTTGAAAAAGGCCATATCACCCGCGCCCAGGTGTTTACCGACAGCCTCAACCCCGCGCCGCTGGAAGCCCTCGCCGGGCGACTGCAAGGCTGCCTGTACCGCGCGGATATGCTGCAACAAGAGTGCGAAGCGCTGTTGGTTGACTTCCCGGACCAGGAAAAAGAGCTACGGGAGTTGTCGACGTGGATAGCGGGGGCGGTAAGGTAACTCGCTGATTAAAATACCAAAGGAAGGGAATATGATCGATCTGGAAAACCAGGAGCGGGAGATTATCAATTTAATGTTAAGCCAGCGTATTTCCTGGCTAGCCGCCGTGCGTATCAGGCATAAATTATCGCTTGCTGAAGTAAGTAAAATGTTAGGTATCTCGATTAATTCTCTAAAATAGATCGAAAAGACGGAACGGTTTAGCTCAAACATCAAAAGCAAAATGGCAGAAATTTATGGTTGTCCACCAGAGTTGCTGATATGCCCTTCCTGGATGACGGCTGAACATAAATGAATAGATTCGTGAATAGATACTTGAATAGATTTTATTTTCTATCCATATGAAAAATAATAGTAAATCTATAAATCAGTTGCTATTGATGAATAGATACTAAAAAGCCGGAGCAGTCTCCCACTCCGGCTTCACACGACAATCGCCTTTCAGCGAAACACAATTACTCTTTATCGCCCAGCAGAACGGATTCCAGTGCGATTTTGATCATGTCGTTGAAGGTGGTCTGACGCTCAGCGGCAGTGGTCTGCTCGTGAGTGCGGATGTGGTCAGACACGGTACAGATGGTCAGGGCTTTCGCGCCAAATTCTGCAGCGACGCCGTAGATACCAGCCGCTTCCATTTCCACGCCGAGGATGCCGTATTTTTCCATCACGTCGAACATTTCGCCGTCCGGAGAGTAGAACAGGTCAGCGGAGAACAGGTTACCAACGCGAGCATCAATGCCCAGTGCTTTAGCCGCGTCTACCGCGTTACGCACCATGTCAAAGTCAGCGATAGCGGCAAAGTCATGATCTTTAAAACGGATGCGGTTAACTTTGGAATCGGTGCAGGCACCCATACCGATAACGACGTCGCGCAGTTTTACGTGCGGCAGAACTGCGCCACAGGAACCCACGCGGATAATTTTCTTCACGCCGAAATCGGTGATCAGTTCTTTGGTGTAGATGGAGCAGGACGGGATACCCATACCGTGACCCATTACGGAAATTTTGCGGCCTTTGTAAGTACCGGTGAAGCCCAGCATACCGCGAACGTTGTTCACTTCACGGGCATCTTCAAGGAAAGTTTCAGCAATATACTTCGCACGCAGCGGGTCGCCTGGCATCAAAACTACGTCAGCGAAATCGCCCATTTCTGCATTAATGTGTGGGGTAGCCATTGTTTTATCCTTATCAACATGTTTTCACCCTCTCCCTGAGGGAGAGGGCCGGGGTGAGGGCATCAAGCCGCACCCATTATCAGAACATGGCTTTGCCATATTCCATATCAGAAGTACCAAAATATTTTGCCAGAGTCTGGCCGATATCCGCGAAGGTTTCACGGTGACCCAGTGAGCCCGGTTTTACTTTCGGGCCGTAAACCAGTACCGGAATGTGTTCACGCGTGTGGTCAGTACCGGTCCAGGTCGGATCACAACCGTGGTCAGCAGTGAGGATCAGGATGTCGTCATCGCGCAGCAGAGACATCAGCTCCGGCAGACGGCGGTCGAACAGCTCCAGACCCGCAGCATAACCGGCGACGTCGCGACGGTGGCCCCAGGAAGAGTCGAAGTCAACGAAGTTGGTGAAGACGATGGTGTTATCACCCGCTTCTTTCATCTCTTTGATGGTGGCGTCAAACAGCGCGTCCAGGCCAGTTGCTTTCACTTTCTTGGTGATACCGCAGTTGGCGTAGATGTCTGCAATTTTACCGACAGAAACCACCTGACCGTGTTTTTCATCAACCAGTTTCTGCAGCACGGTCGGTGCTGGCGGCTCAACAGCCAGGTCGTGACGGTTACCGGTACGCTGGAAGTTACCGGCTTTGTCACCGATAAACGGACGAGCGATAACACGACCGATGTTGTAGCCGCCGTTGGTCAGCTCTTCACGGGCGATTTCGCACAGTTCGTAGAGTTTATCTAGGCCAAAGGTTTCTTCGTGGCAGGCAATCTGGAACACAGAGTCAGCGGAGGTATAGAAAATCGGCTTGCCGGTTTTCATGTGCTCTTCGCCCAGCTGATCCAGAATGACCGTACCGGAAGAGTGGCAGTTACCGAGGTAACCCGGCAGATTAGCGCGTTCAACCAGTTTATCCAGCAGCTCTTGCGGGAAGCTGTTTTCGTGATCGGAGAAATATCCCCACTCAAATAGAACCGGGACACCGGCGATTTCCCAGTGACCAGACGGGGTATCTTTACCGGATGACATTTCGTGCGCCCATGCGTACGCGCCGATAACTTCAGCGTTGCCGTCCATTCCCGCCGGAATGAAACCGGTAGAACCTTCGTGTGCTTTCGCCAGCCCCAGACGGGTCAGATTTGGCAGATTGAGCGGACCTTTACGACCGTTATCAGCTTCGCCTTTGGCACAAGCTTCTGCGATATGACCCAGGGTGTCAGCCCCGACGTCACCAAAGCGTTCTGCATCTTCTGTAGCGCCGATGCCGAATGAGTCCAGCACCATAATAAATGCACGTTTCATATGTTCTCCGTACTCAGTGCTTCAAATTTAAATGATCAGATCAGTATACCGTTATTCGCTGATACGGCGATAGACAGTTGGTGTGCTTTCCGGTGCTTTATCGGCAAGTTTAATTGCCGCTTTCACCGCTTTCGCCGCTTCCTGCCAGCTGTTTTCGTCTTTCGCGTGGATAACCGCCAGCGGACGCTGACCGTCTACCTGGTCGCCCAAACGCGCCATATCAGTAAAGCCGACGCTGTAATCAATGGTGTCAGATGCCTGACGACGACCGCCGCCCATTGCAACCACTGCCATCCCCAGCGCGCGGGTATCCATTTCACTGACAAAACCTTCGGTATCAGCATAGACTGCTTTCGTCAGCATCGCTGTCGGCAGATACTTCGCGTAGTTCTCAACGAAGTCGGTTGGGCCTTTTTGTGCCGCTACCATACGACCAAAGACTTCTGCCGCTTTACCGTTGTCCAGCACTGCTTGCAATTTCGCGCGCGCTTCGGCGTCATCTTTCGCCAGTTTGCCGGAGATAAGCATCTCCACGCACAGCGCCATCGTGACATCAAACAGACGCGGGTTACGATACTCACCCGTCAGGAACTGCACCGCTTCACGAACTTCAACCGCGTTACCTGCACTGGAGGCCAGTACCTGATTCATATCGGTGAGCAGCGCGGTGGTGCGCACGCCAGCGCCGTTAGCCACGCCAACAATCGCTTCGGCAAGGGCTTCAGAGAGTTCGTAGGTCGGCATAAACGCGCCGCTACCCACTTTCACGTCCATCACCAGCGCATCCAGACCTTCCGCCAGTTTCTTCGCCAGGATCGAGGCAGTGATCAGCGGGATGGAGTCCACGGTTGCGGTAATATCACGGGTCGCGTAGAAACGTTTATCCGCCGGAGCCAGTGAGCTGGTCTGGCCGATAATCGCTACGCCGACGTCTTTAATAATTTCGCGGAAACGGTTGTCATCCGGGAAAATGTCGAAGCCAGGGATGGATTCCAGTTTGTCGAGCGTACCGCCAGTATGACCGAGGCCGCGACCAGAGATCATCGGAATATAGCCGCCGCAGGCTGCGACCATCGGCCCCAACATCAGCGAAGTCACATCGCCGACGCCGCCGGTGGAGTGTTTATCAACAATCGGGCCATTCAGATGCAGGCTTTTCCAGTCGAGAACGGTTCCTGAATCTCGCATCGCCATGGTCAGCGAGACACGCTCAGGCATTGTCATATCGTGGAAGAAAATGGTCATCGCGAGGGCGGCAATCTGCCCTTCGGAGATAGTGTTGTCGCGAATACCGTTGATAAAGAAACGAATTTCTTCATCGCTTAGCGCATGACCATCACGTTTTTTACGAATAATTTCTTGTGCGAGAAACAAGGTAACCTCCCGAGGAAAAGAGTATGAGGCGGCTTTTGCCGGATGCGTCTACGCCTTATCCGGCCTACGGGTAGATACGTCTCGTAGGCCTGATAAGCGCAGCGCATCAGGCGTAAAGCATCTTACTTAGTAGCTGCTGGCGCTCTTACCGTCGCCGTGGCCCAGCGCTTTCAGCAGGCTTGCCAGCAGGCTGGAAGCACCAAAGCGGTAGTGACGCGCATCAGCCCAGTCAGCACCGAACAGTTCATCTGCGATGGCGAGATATTTCTGCGCATCTTCCGCAGTACGCACGCCGCCCGCCGGTTTGAAACCAACGGTTTTTTCTACGCCCATATCACGGATCACTTCCATCATGATGCGCGCGCTTTCCGGCGTCGCGTTCACAGCCACTTTACCGGTAGAGGTTTTGATGAAGTCCGCACCCGCTTTGATGGAGATTTCAGACGCTTTACGGATCAGCGCTTCGTCTTTCAGTTCGCCGGTTTCGATGATCACTTTCAGCAGTACATTCGCTGCCGCGCAAGCCTCTTTACAGGCTTTCACCAGGTCAAAACCAACCTGCTCGTTACCCGCCATCAGCGCGCGGTACGGGAACACAACGTCAACTTCATCAGCACCGTAGGCGATTGCCGCACGGGTTTCTGCCAGCGCGATTTCGATGTCATCGTTACCGTGTGGGAAGTTGGTTACCGTAGCGATTCGGATTTCCGGGGTGCCCTGCTCTTTCAGCGTTTTGCGAGCAATCGGGATAAAGCGAGGATAGATACAGATAGCGGCGGTATTGCCGACCGGAGTTTTGGCCTGATGACACAGAGCAATTACTTTCTCGTCGGTGTCGTCGTCATTCAGGGTGGTCAGGTCCATCAATTTCAGTGCACGCAGGCTGCTTGCTTTCAGATCAGTCATTTCATTCTCCTGGCTTGTCGCCAATAAAATTCACCTTGCGAGTTTGTTAGTATTCTAACATCTACTCCGCAACACACTTCGATATACATCACAATTAAGGAAATCTACTTACAAGTTTGCATCACTGTAATGCGATCTGGTTCAAATAATTCACTTTCAAATGAATGCGTCAGTGGTGGCAAACGCATCAGGATCAAAGTGAACATCACGAAACTTCTTACAATGGCGCATCACCTTCGGCATAAAAGGAAAAGAAGATGCCCACTTCTCATGAAAATGCACTGCAACAACGTTGCCAGCAAATTGTCACCAGCCCAGTGCTTAGCCCGGAGCAGAAGCGCCATTTTCTGGCTCTGGAAGCAGAAAACAATCTGCCTTATCCGCAGCTTCCTGCCGAAGCCCGCCGCGCGCTGGATGAGGGTGTAATCTGCGATATGTTTGAAGGTCATGCGCCGTACAAACCGCGCTATGTCTTACCCGATTACGCCCGTTTTCTGGCGAACGGTTCCGAATGGCTGGAGCTGGAAGGCGCGAAAGATCTTGATGACGCACTCTCTCTGCTGACCATTCTTTACCACCACGTACCGTCGGTCACATCGATGCCGGTCTACCTGGGGCAACTGGATGCGTTGTTGCAACCGTATGTTAGAATTCTAACACAAGACGAGATCGATGTTCGAATAAAACGTTTCTGGCGTTACCTCGACAGAACCCTGCCAGACGCCTTTATGCACGCCAATATCGGCCCGTCTGATTCGCCCATTACCCGCGCGATCTTACGTGCAGACGCAGAGTTGAAGCAGGTTTCACCGAACCTGACCTTTATCTACGATCCTGAAATCACCCCTGATGACCTGCTGCTGGAAGTGGCGAAGAACATCTGTGAATGTAGCAAACCGCACATCGCCAACGGTCCGGTGCATGATAAAATTTTCACAAAAGGGGGCTACGGGATTGTGAGCTGTTACAACTCACTGCCGCTGGCGGGTGGTGGCAGCACGCTGGTACGCCTTAACCTGAAAGCCATTGCCGAGCGCAGCGAATCGCTGGATGACTTCTTTACGCGCACTCTACCGCACTACTGCCAGCAGCAGATCGCCATCATCGATGCGCGGTGTGAATTCCTCTATCAACAATCACACTTCTTTGAGAATAGCTTCCTGGTGAAAGAAGGGCTGATTAACCCTGAACGTTTTGTGCCAATGTTTGGCATGTATGGGCTGGCGGAAGCGGTTAACTTGCTGTGTGAGAAAGAAGGGATTGCCGCACGTTACGGTAAAGAAGCCGCCGCAAATGAAGTGGGTTATCGCATCAGCGCGCAACTGGCGGAGTTTGTCGCCAATACCCCCGTGAAATATGGCTGGCAAAAACGCGCCATGTTACACGCACAGTCGGGGATCAGTTCCGATATCGGCACCACGCCGGGCGCGCGTTTACCCTATGGCGATGAGCCAGATCCGATCACCCATCTGCAAACTGTCGCCCCGCATCATGCTTATTATTATTCCGGCATCAGCGACATTCTGACGCTCGACGAAACCATCAAACGTAACCCGCAGGCGCTGGTACAGCTTTGCCTCGGTGCCTTTAAAGCCGGAATGCGTGAATTTACTGCCAATGTCAGCGGTAACGATCTGGTTCGCGTTACCGGTTATATGGTGCGTTTGTCGGATTTAGAAAAATATCGCGCCGAAGGTTCACGCACCAACACCACCTGGCTGGGCGAAGAAGCAGCACGCAACACTCGTATTCTGGAACGCCAGCCGCGCGTGATAAGCCATGAACAGCAGATGCGCTTTAGTCAGTAAGATTATCCCCTTCTCCTGCGTTGACGGGCCAGGCAGTCGTCTGGCTCTGTTTTTGCAGGGCTGCAATCTGCGCTGCAAAAACTGTCACAATCCGTGGACGATGGGACGCTGCAATGATTGCGGAGAGTGCGTGCCACAGTGTCCGCATCAGGCGTTGCAGATTGTTGACGGCAAAGTGCTGTGGAACGCTGTGGTCTGCGAGCAATGTGATACCTGCCTGAAGAGGTGTCCGCAACATGCCACGCCAATGGCGCAATCCATGAGCGTGGATGAGGTGCTTAGCCATATCCGCAAAGCGGTGCTGTTTATTGAAGGGATAACGGTAAGCGGCGGCGAAGCCACGACCCAACTGCCGTTTGTAGTGGCGCTATTTACAGCCATCAAAAACGATCCGCAACTGCGCCACCTCACCTGCCTCGTGGACAGTAACGGTATGTTGAGCGAAACCGGCTGGGAAAAATTACTCCCGGTGTGCGACGGCGCGATGCTCGATCTCAAAGCGTGGGGGAGCGAATGTCATCAGCAATTAACCGGACGCGATAATCAGCAGATTAAGCGCAGCATCTGTTTGCTGGCAGAGCGCGGTAAGCTGGCGGAACTGCGTTTGCTGGTAATCCCTGGCCAGGTGGATTATTTGCAACACATCGAAGAACTGGCGGCGTTTATCAAGGGACTCGGCGATGTTCCGGTACGCCTGAACGCGTTTCATGCCCACGGCGTGTATGGCGAGGCGCAAAGCTGGGCGAGCGCCACGCCGGAAGACGTTGAGCCGTTGGCTGATGCGTTAAAGGTGCGCGGGGTGAGCCGGTTGATATTTCCGGCGCTCTATTTGTGACATGCCGGATACGGCCTACGGTTCGGCACAGACTTGTAGGCATGATAAGACGCGACAAGCGTCGCATCAGGCATTATGCGCCGACTGCCGGATGCTGCCTACGAAGGGTAAACTACCCACTAACGCTAAACAACGCATACGTATTATTAAGCAACACTTCGGCAATCTCATCTTCTGGTTCCGGGCGCAACTCGCAAAGCACTTCAAACACCCGCACAGCCTGTTCCGGTCGGTTAGGCTGCCCCTGAAAGCCGTTGAGCGGCATATCCGGCGCGTCGGTTTCCAGCAACAACGATGCCAGCGGTAATTTTGCGATGACATCGCGGGTTTTACTGGCGCGTGGATAGGTGATAGTACCGCCTACGCCGATTTTGTAGCCCAGCTGTACAAACCGCTCGGCCTGTTGCAGGCTGCCGGAAAAACCGTGAACCACGCCAGTGCACGGTAAATCGTGACGTTTAAGATGCATCGCCAGTTTGTCGTGTGTACGCCGGGAATGAAGGATCACCGGCAGATCGTAGCGTTTCGCCAGTTTCAGCTGTTCGTCGAGTAACCACTGCTGCCTCTCAAATTGCGGATCGTCGCCGAAGAGATCCAGACCGATCTCCCCCACCGCCACCACCTTCGCCGGACGCCTTTCCAGCGCCTGCTGTAGCTGCTCAAGAGACACATCGCTATGTTTTTCCAACATCCCCGGATGCAACCCCAATGCGGCATACAGCGGTTGATATTTTTCCGCTAACGCCTGCACGCGGGCAAAATTTTCCGCCTCTGTCGCCGGAACAATGATCTTGCCTACGCCCGCTTGTGCCGCGCGTTGCAGGCTGGCCTCTTCATCGCCACTAAACGGCGGGAAATCAAAATGGCAGTGGGTATCGATAAAACGGCAAATCAAGCCAGATCCTCATTGTTAAATGTCGGGTCGTTCGCCTGCGGAGCATCGCTCACTTCGGCAACCAGCGTATCGTTGGCGACTGGCGCAGGCGGAATAACGATCGATTCCGGCGTCACCACTGGCACCAGATGGCGGGTAAGCGGCGCTTTTTCAGTTAATAGCTTGCCAACCGTGGCGAGGAAATAACGACCGCATAAACGCCCAAGTTTATAGTCTTCACGCAGCGCCGGAATCCGACTGCCAAGCGCGATACTATGTAATGGTTTCGGTGGATAAATTTCGAATATCCGCAGCTTGCCCGGTGGTTTCTCAATAAATTGCTGAATGTCACGATAGCTGGTTTCATGATGCTGCACCAGATTGACCAGCGGCTGCAGGCTACTGTCACCCAGCCAGCGTTCCATGCGTTTGAACCACTGCGGCGTGTAGTACATTTGTGACGGCACAGTGCGGATGACGACCAACGTTTTAGCGCCCTGCCTTGCCGCCTCTTTAACCGGAATCGCATCACTGATCCCGCCATCCAGGTAGTTAATGCCTTCCAGCGACACTCCGCTACGATAAAAGCCAGGTATCGCACTGGAGGCGCGAATCACATCCAGCCAGTTTTGTTTGGTTGGTAAAAAGTAATTAGGCGCGTAGTCATCCTGACGACAGGCGCACATATAAAACGATTTGCCGCTGTCAAACAACCGCGCGGCGGTATCCATTTGCAACGGCATCTGGCTTGCGGTGGCCTCCACCAGCCAGTCGAGATCGATAAGATTTCCTCCACGGACAAAGCGCAATGGATCGAAAAATTCGCGTTTTGTGGTATAGCGCATGATGACTTTGCGCGCGTAACCGGGCTGATTGCAGATAAACGCCGAGAGGTTCTGCGCCCCGGCAGATGTGCCGAGATAAAGATCGAAAGGATTAAACTGCGCGCGCATAAACTCATCCAGCACGCCAGCCGTGAAAATTCCACGCTGTCCGCCGCCTTCGCACACCAGAGCTATTCGTCCAGGCTGGAACGGCCTTAGCGACAACGGCGCAATATTACCAAGCGTTACAGGTATTCGCTGCCCCACCTCTGCCTTCCTGTTTTTGTTGTGAAAGAATGACAAAGTAACGCAATTTATTATTCGCTAAAACCGCAAAAGCCAGTCCGCTGGACTGGCTTTGGATAAAATTTTCTTAATGGTCTGAAATCTAGGGTCGTTTTCGGCCCATGAACAAACTCACCAGGAACAAAATAATCCCGACGACAAAGACAATTTTAGCTGCGCCTGCAGCGGTACCGGCCAGACCACCAAACCCAAGTGCGGCGGCGATTAACGCGATAACCAGAAATATGATGCCCCAACGAAACATAAGCGTCTCCTTTACCATAGTTAATGTCACCGCTTGATATGAGCGTGAAAATCACTCAATGCGATATTTTTAGTGTGGTGCACATCGCGCCTCCCGACAAAGTTCGGGAGGACGAATTACGACGAATTACTTAGTTTTCAGATCATTTTTAACGCTTTTCACACCATCTACCGCTTTGGCGATACTTTCAGCACGGTCACTTTGTGCCTGAGAATCTACGGTACCGGAGAGCTGAACCACGCCGTCGGTGGTTTCAACTTTCACATGACGGGAAGGGACGATATCGTCCGCCAGCAGTTTGGCTTTGATTTCACTGGTGGTGGCGGTGTCACCCGCGTAGCCCTTCACAGAGCCTTCTTTAGCGTCGCGAACGTGCAGTTTGTCGCTGACAGAGGTCACCCCTTCAACGCCTTTCGCCACTTTCACTGCCTCTTCGGCCTGAGCCTGGCTTTCAACGAAACCGCTCAGGGTCACGACTTTTTGATCGGTTTTGACAGAGATATCGGTGCTCTTGATGTTGTCATGATCCACCAGCGCCGCCTTCACTTTCGCGGTGATGGCGCTGTCATCCATGAAATTACCGACTTTATCCATAGAGCTATCGACTTTTTGCCCTGCGCTTTCATTGGTAGTCTGTGCGTTGTTTTCCGCGTAGGCAGAGCCGGTCGCGACGGCAGAGGTCAACATTACAGCCAGCAGAGTTTTCGAAATCTTCAGTCTTGTCATAGTCATCGATTTATTCCTGTATGTTTGCTCGTAATTTGAGCCTGGCAACACGAGGTTGCATTGCTGAATAGGGAGAGACTTCACCCTCTACAGAAGTCAATGGTCGCCATCACAAAAGCGATGGGTGATGAATAACGACCATTACAGCCTCTGAATCAGTTATTAATATCGGTAGAATGACAATCGACGGCTTTAGATACTGATATCTACGCATTGAACGGTATTTAACGCCGTCAGAAATGTCATTACTTTGTTAAATATAGATCACAATTTTGAAACCGCTCGGGATATCAGCGAAAACATAAGCAAAAGTGAATGTTTTAAGAACATTCCGTAAGCGGCTAATAAGGAAGGGAAATTGACAGGGCGCAGCGGCTACCGCGCCCTGGAGGCAAGAATTAATGCTCGCGGGTCTGGTGGAACTGAACGTCCGGATAACGTTCCTGCGCCAGGCGCAGGTTGACCATGCTGGTAGCGATGTAAGCGAGGTTATCGCCGCCATCAAGCGCCAGTTGGCTTTCGTTCTTACGCTTGAACTCTTCGAATTTCTTCGCGTCCGCACATTCTACCCAGCGGGCAGTGGCAACGTTGACTGATTCATATACTGCTTCAACGTTGTATTCGCTCTTCAGGCGCGATACCACCACATCAAACTGCAGCACACCAACAGCACCAACGATCAAATCGTTGTTGGAGATCGGACGGAACACCTGCACCGCGCCCTCTTCGGAAAGCTGTACCAGCCCTTTGAGCAGCTGTTTTTGCTTCAGCGGATCTTTCAGGCGGATACGACGGAACAGTTCTGGTGCGAAGTTCGGAATACCGGTGAACTTCATCATCTCACCCTGGGTAAAGGTGTCGCCGATCTGAATAGTGCCGTGGTTGTGCAGGCCGAGGATATCGCCCGGATACGCTTCTTCAACGTGCGAACGGTCGCCCGCCATAAAGGTAAGCGCGTCGGAGATAACCACATCTTTCGCAGTACGCACCTGGCGCAGCTTCATGCCTTTTTCATATTTACCGGATACTACGCGCATAAACGCCACGCGGTCGCGGTGTTTCGGGTCCATGTTGGCCTGAATTTTAAATACGAAGCCGGTAAATTTGTCTTCGCTCGCCTCTACGGTACGGGTATCAGTCTGACGCGGCATCGGCGCAGGGGCCCACTCCACCAGGCCATCCAGCATATGATCAACGCCGAAGTTACCCAGCGCAGTACCGAAGAATACCGGAGTGATTTCGCCCGCAAGGAACAATTCTTTGTCGAACTCGTTAGACGCGCCTTTCACCAGTTCCAGTTCGTCACGTAGCTGCTGTGCCAGATCTTCACCAACCGCAGCGTCGAGATCCGGGTTATTCAGCCCTTTAACAATACGGACTTCCTGAATCGTGTGGCCTTTACCGCTCTGATAGAGATAGGTTTCGTCTTTATAAAGGTGGTAAACGCCTTTAAACAGCTTGCCGCAGCCAATCGGCCAGGTGATCGGTGCGCAGCCGATTTTCAGCTCGTTCTCAACTTCATCGAGCAGTTCCATCGGGTCGCGGATATCACGGTCAAGTTTGTTCATAAAGGTGAGGATCGGCGTGTCGCGCAGACGGGTAACTTCCATCAGCTTACGGGTACGATCTTCAACACCTTTTGCAGCGTCGATAACCATCAGGCAGCAGTCCACCGCCGTCAGGGTACGATAGGTATCTTCCGAGAAGTCTTCGTGCCCCGGGGTGTCGAGCAGGTTAACCAGGCAATCGTGATACGGAAACTGCATCACAGACGTAGTAATGGAGATCCCACGCTGCTTTTCCATCTCCATCCAGTCCGACTTAGCGTGCTGGTTGGAACCACGGCCTTTTACTGTACCGGCGGTCTGAATGGCCTGTCCGAACAGCAGCACCTTCTCGGTGATGGTAGTCTTACCGGCATCCGGGTGAGAAATAATGGCAAAAGTGCGGCGCTTCGCCACCTCTTGCAAATAAGGAGACAACGTCATAATTCTTTCTTCTTGAGTAAGCGGCATCGCGCCGCGCTTGTTGAAAACGAAAAATTGCGGCTATTTTACCCATCAACGGGGGGGAGGCAATCAGTGTTTACACAGGAGCTGCTCCAGTTCGTGCAACGAAGAAACGGTCCAGGTGGGCGCGATGCCTTCTGGTTGCTCGCGATGGTGCGCATTCAGCCAGCAGGTCGCAAGCCCGGCGTTGATGCCACCGAGAATATCGGACTCGGCAGTGTCGCCAACCATCAGCACGCGTGAACGGTCAGGATTGCCCGCCTGTTCCAGCGCATAATCGAAAATTTTCTTATTCGGTTTGGCAACGCCAACTTCTTCGGAAATCACCAGCAAATCGAAGTAATCACGCAGGCCCGTGCGTTCCAGACGCACTTGCTGCAAGGCGCTAAAGCCGTTGGTGATGATGCCGATTTTGGCGTTGCCACGAATGGCGTTAAGCAGAGAAACCGCGCCCGGCAGCGGCGTGCAGATTTCCGCCATCGCATTAATAAAGGCATCGTTAAGCAAGCCTGCTTCAACTTTCAGCCGTTCGGCCCAGCTCTCAAAACGCCCGTGCTGAAGCTGTAATGAAGTGATCGCGCCGTTTTGATAATCCACCCACAGTGGCTTGTTAACGGCCTGATAGTCCTGAAAATCTTCAGCGGTAAAGGTGACGCTGTAATCAAGAAACATCCGCTGCAGGCCGGTGAATGAGTCAAAGGTAAACAGCGTTTCATCGGCATCAAAGAAAATCCAGTCCCACTTCATTATTCCACCTTGTCTTACATACTGATTGGCAACGCCATGATGATGGCGTCTTCGCGACCGTCCGTGGTGGGGTAGTAATTGCGGCGAATCGTCGCCTCGTTAAAGCCTAAACTTTCGTACAGGGCAATGGCGGCAGCATTTGAGGCACGGACTTCCAGCCATAGTGTCGCCACGCCGCGTTTTTCCAGTTCGTCGATCAGATGTTCCAGCAGCACCCTTCCCAATCCCTGACGCTGATAGTCAGGATCGACCGCAATATTGAACAATGTAGCTTCATCCAGCACCACTTGCGTAATCGCAAACGCCGCCATTTTGCCGTTTTGCGTTAACTGAAAGTTGAGATAACGCTCGCCCTGGTTGCTGGCAAAGGTTTTTTCACTCCACGGAAAGGCGTGGGCGCGTTGTTCAATGTGGTAAGCCGCTGGTAAATCAGTCGTTTCGAGGGAAGAAATCGTGTTCATATGTGCAAATCTGTTGCCATAACGCGGCGCGTGCCGTTGGGTTTGCCCGTAATTCGGTGAGCGCCGGTGATGCCACCTGAGCGCCTTCCAGTGATAGCGGTTCGTCAGTACCCAACCGCCAGCTGTTGCAGCGACTGCCTTGCGGCAGCATCGCGATTTTTTCTGGCGTCAGTTGCAGCACTTGATCGGGGCTGACGGTTAATGCGCGCAGAACATCGCTCACTAAAGGATCGGTCAGGGCGGGAAGATCGTTTGCCACCATCACCAGACGGACGTGTGCCGGGATCGCAATGGCAATCTCCCCCTGCAACGCGCCAGGGCGACGCAGCGACCACTGGGTAATGCCCAGTTGCTGTAACTGCCAGTCTCGTCGGGATGTCATAGCGAATCGCTCCTGTTGTCAGGGGCGCAAATATAGCAAATTCGTCGATACCGCGCCAACATATGGCTATAATCGCCGCCAGTATCAATTGAGGAGCATTCCATGTCTGCATTTACCCCGGCAAGTGAAGTCTTGCTGCGTCACAGTGATGATTTCGAACAAAGCCGTATTCTGTTTGCCGGAGACTTACAGGATGACCTGCCCGCGCGTTTAGATACCGCGGCCAGCCGTGCTCATACCCAGCAATTCCACCACTGGCAGGTATTAAGCCGCCAGATGGGGGATAACGCCCGTTTCAGTCTGGTCGCCACGGTGGATGACGTCGCAGATTGCGATACGCTGATTTACTACTGGCCGAAGAACAAACCGGAAGCCCAGTTCCAGTTGATGAATTTACTTTCTCTGCTGCCAGTGGGGACAGATATTTTTGTCGTTGGCGAGAACCGCAGCGGCGTGCGCAGCGCCGAGCAGATGCTGGCAGATTATGCGCCGTTGAATAAAGTCGACAGCGCTCGTCGCTGTGGCCTCTATTTTGGTCGTCTGGAAAAACAGCCGGTATTTGATGCCGATAAATTCTGGGGCGAATACAGCGTCGATGGCCTGACGGTCAAAACGCTGCCTGGCGTGTTTAGCCGCGACGGTCTGGATGTCGGTAGCCAGTTGCTGCTCTCAACGTTAACCCCGCACACGAAAGGTAAAGTGCTGGATGTCGGCTGTGGCGCGGGTGTGCTTTCAGTTGCCTTTGCGCGCCATTCGCCGAAAATTCGTCTCACCTTGTGCGATGTCTCTGCGCCAGCGGTAGAAGCCAGCCGCGCAACACTTGCGGCCAACGGTGTTGAAGGTGAAGTCTTTGCCAGCAACGTCTTTTCCGAGGTGAAAGGTCGTTTTGATATGATCATCTCCAACCCGCCGTTCCACGATGGGATGCAAACCAGCCTGGATGCGGCGCAAACGCTGATTCGCGGCGCGGTGCGTCATCTTAATAGCGGCGGCGAGCTGCGAATTGTAGCGAACGCCTTCCTGCCTTACCCGGACGTGCTGGATGAGACATTTGGCTTCCATGAAGTGATTGCGCAAACCGGGCGTTTCAAGGTGTATCGCGCCATTATGACCCGCCAGGCGAAGAAAGGTTAATTATCTCGCCGAATACCGTGTCGGATGCGGCGTGAACGCTTTATCCGACCTACAAAACCTGCACGTTAGCCCTTCGTAGGCCAGATAAGACGCGCCAGCGTCGCATCTGGCATCTGCCCCCGCATGCCTACCAAACCTGCACGCTAGTTTCCTGATGGACATTTTTCCAGCAGTTACACCTCCGGCGATAATTAACTATTGACGAAAAGCTGAAAACCACTAGAATGCGCCTCCGTGGTAGCAATTCTTTTTAAGAATTGATGGTATGCGAAGGTGGCGGAATTGGTAGACGCGCTAGCTTCAGGTGTTAGTGTCCTTACGGACGTGGGGGTTCAAGTCCCCCCCCTCGCACCAAAAACCACGTTGATATTGCTCGCACTGGGCGAAGGTGGCGGAATTGGTAGACGCGCTAGCTTCAGGTGTTAGTGTTCTTACGGACGTGGGGGTTCAAGTCCCCCCCCTCGCACCAAACGAGGCGATATCAAAAAAAGTAAGATGACTGTGCGAAGGTGGCGGAATTGGTAGACGCGCTAGCTTCAGGTGTTAGTGTCCTTACGGACGTGGGGGTTCAAGTCCCCCCCCTCGCACCAATTATCTTTACTTCCTTTCTTGTTTCTTCCTTGATTTTTCATCCCTGATTCAAATTCATTATCATCAGCATGATGGCAGCAATAAGCGCCAGGCACGATGGTAGCAAAACGTAATGCCGTAACTGTTTGTGATACAGCATCACCGGCGTCAATACTAATCCCATCAGAATGACAATCCGCCACTGATCCGGCGATAAATCCGCATACATCAGCCCTGCAATCAGCAATCCCGGCAGCAACACTCCCCAGCCACTGCCCAGCGTACGTTGCAACATGGTTTCATCTCTTTCATTGATAATGATAACCAATATCATATGATGATTTTTATCATTTGCAAGCCAGAGAAATCCCTTGCTATCGGGTAAACCTATCGCTAGGATTAGCAATCATTATCATTTAGATTACTATCCCGATTATGGCCTATCGTTCCGCACCGCTCTATGAAGATATCATCTGGCGAACGCATCTCCAGCCGCAGGATGCTGGGCTTGCACAAGCCGTACGTGCGACGATCGCCAAACATCGTGAACATTTGCTCGAGTTTATCCGCCTGGATGAACCCGCTCCGCTTAACGCCATGACGCTGGCGCAATGGTCATCACCGAATGCGCTAAGTTCTCTACTCGCGGTCTATTCCGATCATATCTATCGCAACCAACCAACGATGATCCGCGAGAACAAACCGCTGATCTCACTATGGGCACAATGGTATATCGGCCTGATGGTGCCACCATTAATGCTGGCGCTACTGACGCAGGAAAAGGCATTAGATGTGTCGCCGGAACATTTCCATGCTGAGTTTCACGAAACCGGACGCGTCGCCTGTTTCTGGGTCGATGTGTGTGAAGATAAAAACGCAACACCACATTCGCCGCAGCAGCGAATGGAAACGTTAATCAGCCAGGCGCTGGTTCCGGTTGTGCAGGCACTAGAAGCGCCCGGAGAGATCAACGGCAAACTTATCTGGAGTAATACCGGTTATTTGATCAACTGGTATCTCACTGAGATGAAGCAACTGCTCGGCGAGGCGACGGTTGAATCGCTGCGCCATGCCCTCTTTTTTGAGAAAACGCTCACGAACGGTGAAGATAATCCACTCTGGCGTACCGTCGTGCTGCGCGATGGCCTGCTGGTGCGCCGAACCTGCTGCCAGCGTTATCGCTTACCGGATGTGCAGCAATGTGGCGATTGTACGCTGAAATGAAAGCACTGCCGGGGAAGTAAACCCGGCATCATGCGGATTAATAGGGATGCAACACATTACTTGCTTCGCAATGCCGCATACATAACAGAATATCTGCGGCCTCCAACAACCCTGCATCAGAACTGACGCCCAGTTTCGACATCACATTAAATTTATGTGCACGGATCGTTTTGATATTGCGTTTAAGCTGCTCGGCAATTTGTGTCATTGAGTAGCCACGCGACATAAAGCGCAATATTTCTCTCTCCGTCGGGCTTAGCGTCCGGCTTTGGTTAATGTACCACTGATTGTTCAGTCGGTCGGTCGCCTAACGTACACCATTTAATGACAAAAAGAGTTCCTGATGAAAAATCTCCAGCGTTGACGCTTTACTTAATACACCGTCCAGCGGTGATGGCGACAATGAACCAATCAGCCGAGCTTCAATATCATCATCCGCAATAACTAAACGCCGGGTACGCGGAAACTTAATCGCCAGTTCAGTCAGGCAAGATAATCCCTCTCTGCGCTCACTTCTCATGGCAGAAAAAGAAAAAATGACCGCCGCAAATGAGATCCGCGACATGGCATCCTGAAATGACTCCTGACTGGTATAGGTATGGAGCTTATAAGGGTTACCCGCAAACTTTCTGAATAAACTCTCAATACCGATACTGCTCATGACGCATTTTTCTATGAGTGCGACATTTCTCTTCTTAATTCGGCTGTGTTCCATTCTGCGGCATCTCCATAAACAGAAGGCAAGTTAAGTTCTCTTGCACCCTGCGCGCTATTTATCCATGCATACATTTCAGCGTTGCTGTGAATTGCCAGTCGACGCATCGCACTGTTTTTTTGGGCGCTGATAGTTTTATTACTTTTCTTAAGCAACGAAGCTATCTGGTTGATGCCCCATCCTTTACCTAATAGCCGCAGTACCTTGCGCTCTGAAAGAGTGAGAATGACGGAGCGATAGCTAAAATCATGAGTTTCATTCATTGCCGGAGAGGTCAGCATGGCGCTGATACGCTCTGCGTGCGTATTGCCGGAACGTACGGTCTTGACCAGATTCTCAATGGGTTCAACATCAGACAATAACGTCGCCGTAGGGCACATGAGCAATTCTACTGCCTGGGAATACCAGGAGCGTGACACCATGAAAACCCAGTGAATTTCCCGATATTGTGAGATTAAAGAATAATAATGTTCACAAACAGAACGTGGATCTTCACTTTCACCGGCTAAATCAGCAATGACTAATCCGGAACGACGTAATTGTAATAAGGTAAGGTCCTCCGCAGAGGCGCTGGATATTATTTCATATTCAGGGAAGTGAGTCCTCATGACCTCTTTTAACCCTGCTTGCATAACAGGTATTTTACTGATAACAATTCCATTTTTGCAGCATCCTGGCAACATATTTCCTCCACATCCACTGTCTAAAAATCATGATGGTTTATTCAGGATATTCATTCCTTAAATGTTTCCAGAAAATTAATAGATTAAGCGAATAAATTATCCTTAGCATTCACTTTCATATCAGCATACTCCTGCTGCACAACAACTCCACTGCATGTGTCAGAAGGTTAGCATCAAATGATAACCTGGTGAAATAGTCTGGAGACATTTAAAATATCTACATTAAGTTGTTAGGAATACTTAATGAAAAACAGAAATCACATTCATTTAATTTATAATTAAATGATATCCCTTCCCGCAGAATGAAAAATCACACAACCAATATTTATTCAATGAAATCTGATGGTTTTAACTTGTTAACATTAAAAAACGTGCCCGGTTATCTATTATCCTGATTCGTAAAGGCCAAACAATAAATTCATTATAGTGATAATATTCATGTGATAGTTTGTTTGCGGCGAGAGATAATTCGCTTTTTATCACCGAGCTTGTCCCGATAACCAGGATTAATCAGCGCAATTTTGATCTTAACCTACCGCAAAACAACCGTGCTTCATGATACAAATGGATTCTCATTATCTGAACAATACGCAGCACGTCTATGACAAAGGGCGAGTTATGCAAACTGAGCAACAGCGAGCCGTAACACGGCTTTGTATCCAGTGTGGATTATTTCTTTTGCAACATGGTGCGGAAAGCGCGTTGGTTGATGAGCTTTCCTCACGACTGGGTCGGGCGTTGGGGATGGACAGCGTCGAAAGTTCTATCTCTTCGAACGCCATAGTGCTGACAACCATTAAAGATGGGCAATGCCTGACATCGACACGTAAAAATCAAGATCGCGGCATTAATATGCATGTGGTGACTGAAGTCCAGCACATTGTGATTCTGGCGGAGCACCATCTGCTGGATTACAAAGGCGTAGAGAAACGATTTAGCCAAATTCAGCCATTACGTTACCCAAGATGGCTGGTAGCCTTAATGGTTGGCCTTTCTTGTGCCTGTTTCTGTAAACTCAATAAAGGTGGCTGGGATGGTGCCGTCATCACCTTCTTTGCCAGTACGGCCGCGATGTATATCCGCCAGCTGCTGGCACAACGTCATCTTCATCCACAAATCAACTTTTGCCTTACCGCTTTCGCCGCCACCACCATTTCCGGATTGCTTTTGCAACTCCCCACTTTCAGCAATACCCCCACCATTGCGATGGCCGCCAGCGTTCTGCTGCTGGTGCCGGGCTTTCCGTTGATTAATGCCGTCGCCGATATGTTTAAAGGCCACATCAATACCGGACTGGCACGCTGGGCGATCGCCAGTCTGCTGACACTGGCTACCTGCGTCGGCGTAGTGATGGCACTGACGATTTGGGGGCTACGCGGATGGGTGTGATCGAATTTCTGTTAGCGTTGGCGCAGGATATGATCCTCGCCGCCATTCCTGCGGTCGGCTTTGCGATGGTGTTCAACGTTCCCGTTCGGGCGTTACGCTGGTGTGCGCTGCTTGGCGCGATTGGTCATGGTTCACGAATGATCTTAATGACCAGCGGGCTGAATATTGAGTGGTCAACCTTTATGGCCTCCATGCTGGTCGGCACCATTGGTATTCAATGGTCGCGCTGGTATCTGGCGCATCCGAAAGTGTTTACCGTGGCGGCCGTTATCCCTATGTTCCCGGGCATATCGGCTTATACCGCAATGATTTCGGCGGTAAAAATCAGCCAGTTAGGTTACAGCGAACCGTTGATGATTACCCTGTTAACCAACTTTCTTACAGCTTCATCGATTGTTGGTGCGTTATCCATCGGTCTTTCCATTCCTGGATTATGGTTGTACCGCAAGCGCCCTCGCGTATAAAATTGCCTCGCTTAAAGCACACGGATGAGAGACAGCCTCCTCTCCTCCGTGTGTTACTATAAAAGTTATCTCCCTTCTCGTTCATCGTTCCATATTTGAGAAACAGTATGTCTTCCAGAGTTTTGACCCCGGACGTCGTTGGTATTGACGCCCTGGTACACGATCACCAAACCGTTCTGGCAAAAGCTGAAGGCGGTGTGGTTGCCGTATTTGCTAACAATGCCCCGGCGTTTTATGCCGTCACGCCTGCACGCCTGGCTGAACTGCTGGCGCTGGAAGAAAAGCTGGCGCGTCCGGGAAGCGATGTCGCTCTGGACGATCAACTCTATCAGGAACCGCAAGCCGCTCCCGTTGCTGTCCCCATGGGGAAATTCGCCATGTATCCGGACTGGCAACCCGATGCCGATTTTATCCGCCTGGCGGCGCTATGGGGTGTGGCACTAAGAGAGCCGGTGACCACCGAAGAACTGGCCTCATTCATTGCCTACTGGCAGGCGGAAGGTAAAGTCTTTCACCATGTGCAGTGGCAACAAAAACTGGCGCGCAGCCTGCAAATCGGTCGTGCCAGCAACGGCGGACTGCCGAAACGAGATGTGAATACGGTCAGCGAACCTGACAGTCAAATTCCACCAGGATTCAGAGGGTAACGATGAAAAACGTTGGCGACCTGATGCAACGCCTGCAAAAAATGATGCCTGCCCATATCAAACCTGCATTCAAAACGGGTGAAGAACTACTGGCCTGGCAGAAAGAACAAGGAGCGATCCGCTCCGCCGCTCTCGAACGTGAAAATCGGGCGATGAAAATGCAGCGCACCTTTAACCGCTCCGGTATTCGGCCACTGCATCAGAACTGCTCCTTTGAGAACTATCGCGTTGAGTGTGAAGGGCAGATGAATGCGTTAAGCAAAGCGCGCCAGTACGTCGAAGAGTTTGACGGCAACATCGCCAGCTTCATCTTTTCTGGCAAGCCAGGAACCGGCAAAAACCATCTGGCGGCGGCAATCTGCAACGAGCTACTGCTACGCGGTAAATCCGTATTGATCATCACCGTGGCCGATATTATGTCGGCGATGAAAGATACCTTCAGGAATAGCGGTACCAGCGAAGAACAACTGCTTAACGATCTGAGCAACGTTGATCTGCTGGTGATCGATGAGATCGGCGTGCAGACCGAATCGAAATACGAAAAAGTGATCATCAACCAGATCGTCGATCGCCGCTCTTCTTCCAAACGCCCAACCGGGATGCTGACCAACAGTAATATGGAAGAGATGACCAAGTTGCTGGGCGAACGCGTGATGGACCGTATGCGCCTGGGTAACAGTTTGTGGGTGATCTTCAACTGGGATAGCTACCGTAGCCGGGTAACAGGTAAAGAGTATTAATCCCCGTTTCTGGCGGTATACTGCGACACAATTCCACCTTGAGTAATGATGATGAAAACTATTAAACATCTTCTGTGCTGTGCCATTGCTGCCAGCGCATTAATTTCCACCGGGGTGCATGCTGCATCCTGGAAAGATGCGCTCTCCAGCGCCGCCAGCGAACTTGGCAACCAAAACAGCACGACACAAGAAGGCGGTTGGTCGCTCGCTTCATTAACTAGCTTGCTTAGCAGCGGGAACCAGGCCTTAAGCGCAGATAACATGAACAATGCCGCAGGCATACTGCAATACTGCGCCAAGCAAAAGCTAGCTTCGGTAACCGATGCCGAAAACATCAAGAACCAGGTGCTGGAAAAGCTGGGCCTGAACAGTGAAGAGCAAAAAGAAGACACCAACTATCTGGATGGCATTCAGGGTTTGCTGAAAACCAAAGATGGTCAGCAACTCAATCTGGATAACATCGGAACGACTCCGCTGGCAGAAAAGGTGAAAACCAAAGCCTGCGATCTGGTGTTAAAGCAGGGGCTAAACTTCATTTCCTGATCCGCGAAACGCCGCGTTTTAGCTGTTACCCGGCTGACGCGGCTCTCTCCTGCCCTTTTCCCTGCTCCTGGACGGTTTTTCCCCTGTTACACGGGAAGCGACCGTAATCAAAAAAGTCTGTTTATAAACTAATTCCTAACAACATCGCATTTTTTTGACACTAGAATTGCAGCAATATGGCGACGCCATTACATTGTGCTTCTCAAAAAGCTTAAACGTTGGCTAAACGGCCCGGTTTAGTGAGGATCGCCCGTTGTCAGAACTACTCTCTTTCGCCCTTTTTCTCGCCTCTGTGCTGATTTATGCATGGAAAGCGGGACGTAACACCTGGTGGTTTGCTGCCACGTTAACGGTGCTGGGGCTATTTGTCGTTTTAAATATCACCCTGTTTGCCAGCGACTATTTTACTGGTGATGGTATTAACGACGCGGTTCTCTATACCTTAACCAACAGCCTGACCGGTGCTGGCGTCAGCAAATACATCCTGCCGGGTATCGGCATTGTGCTGGGGCTGACGGCGGTGTTCGGTGCTCTGGGCTGGATCCTGCGCCGTCGTCGTCATCATCCGCACCATTTTGGTTACAGCCTGCTGGCACTCTTACTGGCGCTGGGTTCAGTGGACGCCAGCCCGGCATTTCGTCAGATAACGGAACTGGTGAAATCCCAGTCACGCGACGGCGACCCGGACTTTGCGGCTTATTATAAAGAGCCGTCGAAAACTATCCCTGACCCGAAACTCAACCTGGTTTATATCTACGGCGAAAGTCTCGAGCGAACCTATTTTGATAACGAGGCTTTCCCGGATCTCACGCCTGAACTGGGCGCGTTGAAAAATGAAGGCCTGGATTTCAGCCACACGCAGCAGCTGCCAGGAACGGATTACACGATTGCGGGCATGGTGGCTTCTCAGTGCGGCATTCCGCTGTTTGCCCCCTTTGAAGGCAACGCCTCCGCCTCTGTCTCCAGCTTCTTCCCGCAGAACATCTGTCTGGGCGATATCCTGAAAAACTCGGGTTATCAGAACTATTTCGTGCAGGGCGCGAATCTGCGTTTTGCCGGTAAAGATGTGTTCCTGAAATCGCACGGCTTCGACCACTTATACGGCTCAGAAGAGCTGAAAAACGTGGTGGCCGACCCACACTATCGCAACGACTGGGGATTCTACGACGATACCGTGCTGGATGAAGCGTGGAAAAAGTTTGAAGAGCTTTCCCGCTCTGGCCAGCGATTCTCACTGTTTACCCTGACGGTCGATACCCATCACCCGGATGGTTTTATCTCGCGCACCTGTAACCGCAAAAAATATGATTTTGACGGTAAGCCAAATCAGTCATTCAGCGCGGTAAGTTGCAGCCAGGAGAACATCGCAACGTTTATCAACAAAATCAAAGCATCACCGTGGTTTAAAGATACCGTTATCGTTGTCTCTTCTGACCATTTAGCGATGAACAACACGGCGTGGAAATACCTCAATAAGCAAGATCGCAATAATCTGTTTTTCGTCATTCGTGGCGACAAGCCGCAGCAAGAAACGCTGGCGGTGAAGCGTAATACGATGGATAACGGCGCGACGGTGCTGGACATTCTCGGTGGCGATAACTATCTCGGACTTGGTCGTAGCAGTTTATCCGGGCAGTCAATGTCGGAAATCTTCCTCAATATCAAAGAGAAAACATTGGCGTGGAAGCCGGATATCATCCGCCTGTGGAAATTCCCTAAAGAGATGAAAGAGTTCACCATCGACCAGCAGAAAAACATGATTGCCTTCTCGGGTAGCCATTTCCGTTTGCCGCTGCTGTTGCGGGTTTCAGACAAGCGCGTGGAACCGCTGCCGGAAAGTGAATACTCAGCACCACTGCGTTTCCAGTTGGCCGATTTTGCTCCACGCGACAATTTCGTCTGGGTTGACCGTTGCTACAAGATGGCACAACTCTGGGCTCCGGAACTGGCACTTTCCACCGACTGGTGTGTCTCGCAGGGCCAGCTTGGCGGTAAGCAAATTGTTCAGCATGTTGACAAAACAACATGGAAGGGCAAAACGGCATTTAAAGATACGGTCATCGACATGGCGCGTTACAAAGGCAATGTCGATACGCTAAAGATTATTGATAACGATATTCGCTACAAAGCCGACAGTTTCATCTTTAACGTCGCCGGTGCGCCAGAAGAGGTGAAACAGTTTAGCGGGATTTCTCGTCCGGAGTCGTGGGGCCGCTGGTCCAACGCACAGCTGGGCGACGAAGTAAAAATCGAGTACAAGCATCCGCTGCCGAAGAAATTTGACCTGGTGATTACCGCCAAAGCATACGGCAATAACGCCAGCCGTCCTATTCCGGTACGCGTAGGCAATGAAGAACAAACCCTTGTGCTGGGCAATGAAGTAACCACCACCACGCTGCATTTCGATAACCCAACCGATGCCAACACGCTGGTAATTGTGCCACCTGAACCCGTCTCAACCAACGAAGGGAATATCCTCGGACACTCGCCGCGTAAGCTTGGTATCGGCATGGTGGAAATTAAAGTGGTGGAACGTGAAGGGTAATTCCTGACTGATTTGTAGGTCGCATAAGGTGCGACCTACACACCTTCTCCGGCTCACAACACATTATTAAGAAACAAAAAAAACAGCGCCCAACACTTCCCCGGACGCTGCATGGCAACTTTAATAATCTCGCCTTATAAGAAAGTAATTACACCCTTAATCAACTCACGGTTGTTAATCACATCGCGCTCATAGGTTTCTGCCAGCGTGGCGAACGGATAGCGATGGGTTAACATCATGTCGGCAGTGATTTTTCCTTCCGCCATCAGTCGACCGACTTTAGCGAAATCTTCCGGCGTGGCGTTGCGGCTGCCCATCATCGTCGTTTCTTTTTTATGGAATTCCGGATCGGAGAACTGCAACTCACCTTTAAACAGACCGACAAACACCACCGTGCCGCCGTGACGAATCAGATTTACGGTGTTATTCATCGCATGTTGATTACCTGTCGCGTCGATCACTTTCTGCGCCAGCGAACCACCAAACTGCGCCCGCAGCTGCGCGTCAAAATCTTCGGCTGACGGGTCCAGCACGGGCAACTCCAGACGCGTTGCCACATGTTCTCGGCGTGCCGGACTGGTATCCGCCACCACCACCTGTGCGCCATCAGCTTTAGCGATTGCCGCCGCGCCCAGACCGATTGGCCCCGCCCCGACCACCAGCACCTGCTCGCCGGGAGCAATGGCTGCACGACGCACCGCATGTGCGCTAATAGCGAAAGGTTCAATCAATGCTGCCGCCTGCGGGTCAATACCATCTGCGGGCAAAATGTTCGCCACCGGCACGCTCAAATACTCACTAAAACCACCATCCTGATGCACACCAATAACTGAAATTTTTTCACAGCAATTGGTGCGACCGCTTTTACATGCCGGGCATTGCTGACAGGCAACATAAGGGATCACAGCAACTTGCTGACCATTTTTAAGATCAGCAATATTTTTACCCAGCCCAACAATCTCCCCACATATTTCATGGCCTAAAACGCGTGGATAACTAAAAAATGGTTGATTTCCACCCCAGGCATGAATATCGGTACCGCAAATCCCGACAGACTTAATTTTTATTAATGCTTCATTGTCACCCGGAATAGGTATCTCGCGTTGTTTCCAGACTAATTCTTTCGGCTGCTGGCAAATTAAAACATTCATCGTAGACATGATTCGGCTCTCCATTTTTTGTTGCCTTAGATATCAATGAAAATGAAAAATGGCAGCGGAACGGAAAATCTGTTTTGTGAAAACACACGCATAAAAATGTTTTAAATCGGGTTTTAATGGACTCACAAGGAGGAAAATATGAGTCGCTCACAAAATTTACGCCACAATGTGATTAACCAGGTCATTGATGATATGTCGCGGGGTCACATCCCTTCCCCACTTCCATCGCAAAGTGCGCTGGCGGAAATGTACAACATCAGCCGCACCACAGTGCGTCATATTCTCAGCCACTTACGCGAATGCGGCGTCTTGACGCAGGTTGGAAACGACTATGTTATTGCGCGTAAACCTGACCATGATGACGGTTTCGCCTGTACTACCGCTTCAATGAGTGAACAAAACAAAGTGTTTGAGCAGGCTTTTTTCACGATGATAAACCAGCGCCAGTTACGCCCAGGGGAAACTTTTTCTGAACTGCAACTGGCTCGGGCCGCGGGTGTCAGCCCGGTTGTAGTAAGAGAATATCTTTTAAAATTCGGTCGTTATAATCTTATTCAGAGCGAAAAGCGCGGCCAGTGGAGCATGAAGCAATTCGATCAATCCTACGCCGAGCAGCTGTTTGAGCTACGCGAAATGCTCGAAACACATTCACTTCAGCACTTTCTCAACCTGCCTGATCATGATCCCCGCTGGCTGCAGGCGAAAACCATGCTCGAACGTCATCGGCTACTGCGTGACAACATCGGCAATAGCTTTCGCATGTTCTCGCAACTTGACAGAGATTTTCACTCCTTACTGCTTTCAGCTGCCGACAATATCTTTTTTGATCAATCGCTTGAGATCATCTCAGTCATCTTTCATTTTCACTATCAATGGGACGAAAGCGATCTTAAACAGCGCAATATCATTGCCGTCGATGAGCATATGACCATTCTCAGCGCTCTGATTTGCCGCAGTGACCTGGATGCCACCCTTGCGCTCCGTAACCATTTGAATTCAGCTAAACAATCAATGATTCGATCCATTAATGAGAACACGCGTTATGCTCATTAAGTACGGATTAAAAACAGCAAACTATTAGCGGGTGCACGGTTTTATCAAAAGATAAATACCGGAAAATTCCCGCTTACCTATGCTCACAATCAGTCGACTAAAAATGTTTTTGTGAGCGGTAGTAAAGTCCTAAAACTTTTACCTGCCGTTAATGTCAACCTTGCGTAATGCACAATTACGTAAACAATTAAAATTATAAATACAGGAGTCCGGCGTGGAAAAAGAAAATATCACCCTCGATCCGCGTTCTTCATTTACTCCATCTTCGTCGGCAGATATTCCCGTGCCACCAGATGGATTAGTTCAACGCAGTACCCGAATTAAACGCATTCAAACCACCGCCATGTTGTTATTATTTTTTGCGGCGGTAATCAATTATCTCGACCGCAGTTCACTGTCGGTAGCAAATTTAACGATTCGTGAAGAATTGGGATTAAGTGCCACCGAAATCGGCGCTTTGCTCTCCGTGTTTTCACTCGCTTACGGGATTGCGCAACTTCCTTGCGGCCCACTATTGGATCGTAAAGGCCCGCGCCTGATGCTGGGACTGGGGATGTTCTTCTGGTCACTGTTCCAGGCAATGTCTGGCATGGTGCACAGCTTTACGCAGTTCGTGTTGGTGCGTATAGGTATGGGGATTGGTGAAGCGCCGATGAACCCATGCGGTGTAAAAGTCATTAACGACTGGTTCAACATCAAAGAGCGCGGACGCCCAATGGGCTTCTTCAACGCAGCTTCTACCATTGGCGTTGCCGTAAGCCCACCGATTCTGGCGGCGATGATGCTGGTGATGGGTTGGCGCGGGATGTTTATTACCATTGGTGTGTTGGGTATTTTTCTCGCCATCGGTTGGTATATGCTCTATCGCAACCGCGAGCACGTTGAACTGACTGCCGTTGAACAAACCTATCTCAATGCCGGTAGCGTCAATGCCCGCCGTGATCCACTCAGTTTTGCTGAATGGCGCAGCCTGTTCCGTAACCGCACAATGTGGGGAATGATGCTCGGATTCAGTGGCATCAATTACACTGCGTGGCTGTATCTGGCCTGGCTGCCAGGTTACCTGCAAACAGCCTATAACCTGGATTTAAAAAGCACCGGGTTGATGGCGGCTATCCCTTTCCTGTTTGGGGCTGCCGGGATGCTGGTCAATGGTTACGTTACCGACTGGCTGGTCAAAGGAGGAATGGCTCCGATTAAAAGCCGTAAGATCTGCATTATTGCCGGGATGTTCTGTTCTGCCGCCTTTACGCTGATAGTACCGCAAGCGACAACATCCATGACGGCGGTTCTGCTGATTGGCATGGCACTGTTCTGCATTCACTTTGCTGGAACATCCTGCTGGGGCTTGATCCATGTCGCTGTCGCTTCTCGCATGACTGCATCGGTGGGCAGTATCCAGAACTTTGCCAGCTTCATCTGCGCTTCTTTCGCGCCGATCATTACTGGTTTTATTGTCGATACCACCCACTCATTCCGTCTGGCGCTAATCATCTGCGGTTGCGTCACCGCGGCGGGTGCACTGGCATACATCTTCCTGGTTCGTCAGCCGATCAACGACCCACGTAAAGATTAATTTCCCTATGCCCGATAACATTTTGCTTATCGGGCATTTTTATGGCGATTAAAACGTTTCCCAGTTCTCTCCGCTATCTGCCACTGCCACTTTGCGCGGCGCAGATGGCGTCACAGTTTTTACTACTGCCGATGCTTCGCGCTGGCGTTGCTGCTCTTGCTGAATCCGGAACACTGCCACAGCTTCGGTCAGGCGACTGGCCTGCTCCTCCAGCGCGGCGGCGGCGGCGGCAGATTCTTCCACCAGCGCAGCGTTCTGTTGGGTTACTCGGTCCATCTCAGCTACTGCTAAGCCAACCTGATCGATACCACGGCTCTGCTCATCAGAAGCCGAAGCAATTTCGCCCATAATGTCCGTCACGCGGGTCACAGCGCTGACAATCTCTGCCATGGTTTCCCCGGCGCTTTCGACCAGCGTAGAGCCAACATCCACTTTGCCCACCGAGTCTTCAATCAGGCTTTTAATTTCGCGAGCCGCCTGAGCGCTACGCTGGGCCAGATTACGCACTTCTCCCGCAACCACCGCAAAACCGCGCCCTTGCTCACCCGCACGCGCTGCTTCAACCGCCGCGTTCAAAGCCAGAATATTGGTCTGGAAGGCAATGCCGTCAATTACGCTGATAATATCGGCGATTTTCTGCGAGCTGGTGGAGATATCGCGCATGGTCTGCACCACGTTATCAACCACTTTGCCGCCACGTTGCGCCGTTTCGGAAGCACTTAATGCCAGATGGCTAGCCTGACGCGCATTCTCGGCGTTCTGTTTCACCGTTGCGGTCAGTTGCTCCATGCTGGCTGCCGTCTCTTCCAGCGAAGCGGCCTGTTGCTCGGTGCGCGAAGAAAGATCGTTATTGCCGGTGGCGATTTCGCTGGCACCGCTATAGATAGCATTGGCCCCGTTGCGCACATCACCGACGGTACGCATCAGCTCTCCCTGCATATGGCGCAAACTCTCTGCCAGTTGCCCCATCTCATTAGAACCATCCACCTCAATCGGTTTCACCAGATCGCCACCTGCAATATGACGAATGCTGTCAATCAGGCGATTCATTGGCGCTACCAACGAGGCTTTAATACCGAACCAGACGGCGAAGATGACTGCCAGTACGACGATCATCACGCCCACCAGAATCCACATCGCCTGGCTGTAGGAGGCATTATTATCGCTGACGGCGATATCATAGAGCAGATCGTTTTGCTCCATGTAAGCCACATACTGCTTCTCGAAACCGTCCTGATATCCCTGAGTCGGCTGATCAAAGAATTCGTTGATTTTGCCTGCACCTAACAGTTGGATCAGTTCCGCCAGCGCATTGTGATAAATATCGTAATTACGTTTGATCTCTGCCGCTGAGGCGGTGCTCTGACGCGGGTCACGCGGCAATGCTTCGTAATCCGCCCAGTTTTTTTCCGCCTGTTTCAGCGAAATACTGGCACTCTGCATCAGCTCGGCAACGGTTGAACCGCTACCAATATTGTTCTGATCCATCATGTAGCGGATACCCGCGCGGTTGAGGGTGTTACGCGTCTGCAACAACGCGACCCAGCTGCCATTCAGCGTGGATTGCTGCTGGCGAATGGTTTGTAAAACAGTGAAATTTTCTTTGTCATTCTTTAAGGCATTAAAGAACAGACCGCCTGATGTCAGTTGTAAAAGGCCAAAAACGGCCAAAACCAGCAGTAAGCTGGTCACGATCTTGATACGTTTTAACATGGTTTCTCTTTCCACTAGACAGATACACTGGTTGTCGGCCTGGTGGTGGAAAACTTTATGCTATGGAAAAGCGTCGGCACTGCTTTTGTTGCAGCAAACTTGCGTTTTTTGTGAGGGTCACACTCTATAGCGGCAGTTTATGGTACAAAGTATCAATCTTCTTCGAATCAGTGATACTCCCATGGCTTATAGCATCGATATCATCTCCTGTATTACCGAACGGTTTATGGCGTTAACCGCCACTGAAAAGCGTATCGCACAATTTATTCTTGATGACGTCTCTGCCGCAGTAGAGTTGCCAATTGCTGAGCTGGCACGGTTAACGAAAACCAGTCAGGCGTCGGTGACGCGTTTTGCCCGTGCACTGGGGTGCAAAGATGTCCGCGAGTTGAAAGTCAAACTGGCGCAGTCACTGGCTGTCGGGCAGCGGTTTATTCTCGATGTACCGGATCTTGACGGTGTTCAGGGGATCTACGAAGCGATTATTAGCGTGCTGGAAACGCATCGTCGTTCGCTGGATATGAATGCCATCAGCCAGGCTGTAAGCTGGTTAAGTCAGGCGCGGCAAATTCTTGCGTTAGGAACTGGCGGCGGTTCCACTATCTGTTCACAGGAGATTCAGTACCGTTTATTCCGTCTGGGGCTACCGGTGGTCAGTCAGAATGATGCCCTGATGATGAGAATGATGTGCTCGGCAGTGATGCCGCAGGATGTGGTGATTGTGCTGTCGCTGGGCGGTTATACACCGGAAATCATCGAAAGTGCGGCAATCGCCCGTCAGTATGGCGCGCGTGTTATTGCCATTACGCCAGCACAAACACCGCTGGCGGAACAGGTGGATCTGGTATTGCCGTTACTGGTTCAGGAAAGTGATTACATCTTTAAGCCCACGCCTTCCCGCTACGCGATGTTAGCCATGGTCGATGTACTGGCAACGGAACTGGCAATGGCAAATAAAGCGCAGGCGAAAGATCGCCTGCGGCGGATAAAACTGGTGTTAGACAGCCACCGTGGGGGCGCTAACCGCCAGCCACTTGGCGATTAGCATTGTCGGTTATGCTTCTTCAGGTTTGGTGATCACGACACTCTGGTTTTCACGCTCATTGGTGATAATCGCCAAAGCTTCTTCCCGGCTGACCTGACTTGCTGGCGTTACCAACGTCACCAGTACGCCAGCGACCAGGCTGCCCAGCACTGACGGAATACACGGGTTACCCCAGTAAGCCAGCCAGTCGGCATTCATCAGCACCACAATTGACATCACCATACCGCTCACTAACGCCGCCAGCGCGCCCTGCCAGTTAAAGCGTAGCCAGAAGCGACCGAGAATCGAGCAGATAAACAGCCCGGACATCAGCATCGAAATCATTTTGGTAATGTAGCTGATGATGTCATTAGAGGTCAGAGCAAAGGCCAGCGCCAGGCCAATAACAAAGGTCAACATCCAGCGTGAGTAAGTAATGGCCTTGTCCTCCGGCGGCATTCTGCCGGTAATCATGGTGTAGACGTCGCGCATCATAATCGCCACTGCCGCAATGGCATCAGAACTGGCAGAAGACATGGTGGCTGAAAGCCCGGCAATCAGCACCACCAGCCCAAGAATGGCAGGTAAGAAGCTGGTCGCGAACAAGAAGGCGTAGTTGCTGTTTTCCAGATTCGGGTTCATGGTGAACGCCGCCATGCCGATAATGGCAGGCAGAATCGAGAAGAACAGATACAACACGCCAGTAATAACAAATGAACGCCGTACAGAGGGAACGTCTTTTCCCGAGTAAATACGCTGGCGATAAGATGGTGTGGCCAGTACGCCGACACCAATAACCAGCGCCAGCGAAAGCGCAGGCAGCACGCCCATTTTATCAATCGCAAACAGGCTCATCGCTTTTGGGTCCATCGCCTGTTCAATCGCACTCCAGCCACCAACGTGAACAACGGCAAGAATAGCCATTAATATAAAGCCAAAGAACAGAATTAGGGCCTGAATAGTATCTGTCCACACTACCGCCGAATAACCGCCGATAATAACGTAAATCGCAAAAGCTAAGGCAATAATTAATTTTGCCACCGTAAGATCAATACCTGTTGCCCAGGCAAGATACATACTCCCACCTAATATATGCGCCCCCAGCCAGCCAATATAGGCAATAAATATCATCAGGCCGACAATATTTTTAATTAAATGGCTGCCGCCAGTATAATAAGATATTTCTTCACTCATGGTCATAAAACGTAATTTACGTACCGGTGCAAACAGCCACGCCACCAGTAATATACCTACGGCCCCACCGACGCCATAAAGCATTCCGGCCCAGCCATTGCTGTAGCCAAAGCCCACTGCGCCCATACTGGAACCCGTGCCAACCATCGTGGCAACGGTTGACCCCAGCGTCAGAAACAGCGGCAGCGAACGCCCGCCCAACAGAAAATCTTCTCCGCTTTTCTGATTACGAGAAACAAACCAACCAAGCCAAATCATGGCGATGGCATAAATAATAAAGCCGACTAAAAAGATATGACTGTTCATAATTCACATCCTGCCAGTAGAGAGAGAATAATGTAAGAGTTCCCGGAGTGCTGAATGTATTCAGCACTCAATTGCGGTCTATTTTTTTAATTCTTAAATTTATTAGCGGGTCGCGTTATAACAGGTCACATCGACTTCGACTTTACAATCGACAACCAGATCAGCCACACAACAAATACGTGCAGGCGGATTCTCGCCAAAAAATTCTCTGAATACTTTATTAAATGACTGGAAATAGCGGGCGTCGGTCAGGATCACTTTCACGTGAACCACATCCGCCAGGCTATAACCGGCTTCAGTCATGATGTCGACGCAGTTTTGGATCGCCAGTCGTGACTGTTCAACGATTCCGCCTTCTACCACTTCACCGTTTTTCATGGGTGTTTGCCCGGAGACGTACAGCCAGCCGCCCGCCTCAACCGCCCTGGCAAAAGGCAAATGCTGCCCGCCAGTGCCTGTTCCACCTTCCGTACCGTAACGTTTAATGCTCATATTCACTCCTTAATGTGAGGTCTGCCGGCGCAGGAAGCGTCCCGCACGGCCTGTAATATGTTTATCGCGACCATAGCTCATAACGCCGTTCACCATCACCGCCTCAATGCCATCTGCCGGGCGTTTGGGATCAGAAAAGCTGGCAACATCACGAATGGTTTGTGGATCGAACAACACCAGGTCCGCAAAATAACCGACTTTCACCAGTCCTCGCTGGGGCAGGCGAAAACGGCTGGCAGAAAGCCCGGTCATTTTGTGGATAGCCGTGGTCAGTGGGAATAAGCCTTCATCACGGCAATAGTGGCCCAGCACGCGAGGGAAGGCGCCCCATAAACGTGGATGCGGCATGGGATCATTGGGCAGGCCGTCAGAGCCAATCATACTGACCGGATAACTCAACACTCGGCGGACGTCGCGCTCGTCCATGTTGTAATAGATAGCCCCGGCAGGCATTAGCAGCTTCGCGGCCTCCAGCATACTCATCTGCCAGTCGATGGCGATTTGCGCCAGTGTTTTCCCGGCCTGCTGCGGATGTGTTTGTGACCAGGTGATCACAATATCGAATTCGTCGGTGACTTGTTTGAGATCCAGCGTTGATGAACTGGCTGAGTAAGGGTAGACATCGCAGCCAATTTCCTGGTGTTGACGCATTTGGTCAAAAAAAGCCAACGTTTCTTTTGTCCGCCCCCAGTTTTTCGCCCCGGCGCATTTATGGTGGGAAACCACGACAGGCACTTTGCCATGACGCCCAATACGAAACGCCTCATCCAGGGCATCGAGAATCGGTTCAAATTCAGAACGCAGATGGGTGGTATAAACGCCCTTCTCACCGGCTAATTCTTCCGCCAGCGCCATGACTTCTTCGGTAGTCGCCTGAAATGCCGTTGCATAGGCCAGCCCGGAACTTAACCCCAGCGCCCCCTGACTCAACGCCAGACGTAAGTCGGCGCGCATGGCGGCAATTTCATCCGCCGTCGCCGGGCGAAACAGGTCGTCCATATGGTTATTACGCAGCGCCGTATGACCAATCAGCGTGCCAACGTTCAGTGACGGCCTGGCTGCTTCCACTGCCTGGGCATAGCTTTCAACGGTAGGATAAATAAAGTGCTCCGCTTCCCCCAACAGATTCATCGGGTCAGGAACTTCACCTTTCATTTTCGCCGACGCCGCACTGATCCCGCAGTTACCGACAATCACCGTAGTGATCCCCTGACTGATCTTTGGCAGATATTCCGGGATGCGAATAACGTTGATATCGTCATGGGTATGAACGTCGATATACCCTGGTGCCAGCACCCGCCCTTCCCCGGCAATGACCTGCTGCGCCGTAACGTTAAGCGCAGGGGCAATATCGACAATCCGATCACCTGTTATTGCCACGTCACCGCGAAATTCAGGGCCGCCGCTACCGTCGATAACGGTCACATTTTTGATTAACCAGTCAACCTGCATGTTCGTCACTCCATTTCTGCAATGGTGACAAGTTAACCATTTACAAGGACGAAAAATAGTGGAAAACTACGCAAAACCCAGATGATTTTCTGATACTTTTATTCATAAACCATAAGATAAATAAACTAAATATTTATATTTCATTTAGTTACAAATGATACTCATATCCGATACGGTGAAAAAATTAAAAGGTAAATGTTATGAAATACCACTCAAAACCTCTGGTTCCCCATAAATCGGCCCTGATGCAAATGCCCGCAAATCTCCTTGCCGAAGATGTCTGTTTACCTGCCGCGATCATTAAAAAGCAGGCCCTGGAGAACAACATTGCGTGGATGCAGCGCTACGCTGACGCGCGCGGCGTTTCACTGGCACCGCACGGTAAAACCACCATGACGCCGTGGATTTTTCAGGCGCAGCAGGCGGCTGGTGCCTGGGCAATAGGTGTCGGTAGCGCATGGCAGGCTGGTGCGGCAATGGCGAGCGGTATTCAGCGAGTGCTGATGGTTAACCAGCTGGTCGGCAAGGCGAATATGCAGTTGATTGCCCAGTTGCAACAACATTACCCGACGGTCGATTTTATCTGCTGTATCGACAGCATTGAGAACGCCCGCGCTTTGTCTGCCTTTTTTGCCAGTCAGCAACAGACACTGAACGTGATGATTGAGCTGGGTGTTCCCGGCGGACGCTGTGGTTGCCGATCAACGGATGCCGCACTGGCACTGGCTAAACAGGCGGCCCAATTACCGGGGTTACGCCTGCGGGGGCTTGAGTTATATGAAGGCGTTTTACACGGTGACGATCCACAACCGCAGGTAGAAGCACTGCTGCGGGATGCCGCACAACTGGCCTGTGATATGGCAAGTCTGGTTGATGGCGAGTTTATTCTCACCGGAGCAGGCACGGTCTGGTATGACGTGGTGTGCAATATCTGGCTGGCGGCAGAAAAGCCTGATAACTGCCGCATTGTTATTCGCCCTGGCTGCTACATCACTCACGACACCGGGATCTACGACGCGGCACAACAACAGTTGCTCGCCCGTGATCCTGTGGCCTGTGATCTGGCAGGCGATCTCACATCTGCGCTGGAACTGGTCGCCATGGTGCAATCGGTGCCGGAAGCTGATCGTGCGGTGGTAAATTTTGGTAAGCGTGATTGCGCCTTCGACGCCGGACTGCCGCAACCAGTCGCCCACTACCGCAACGGCAAATCACTGGCATTTGATCCACAGGCGATTCGCAGTACAGGCATTATGGATCAGCACTGCATGTTGCAACTGTCAGCTAATAGCGACGTGCAAGTGGGGGATATTCTGGTGTTTGGCACATCGCATCCGTGCCTGACCTTCGACAAATGGAAAACGTTGTTATTGGCTGATGACGACTACAACGTACTGGCAGAGCTGGATACGCTGTTTTGATAGCGCAGATGGCGGGTTCCTTCCCGCCATTAATTGTATGTATATCCTTAAGTATCTATCAGCTACTTATGGATCGAATATCATCATAGATTGACTGGCTGATCTCTACCCCCTGTTGCTCACTGCGCAATCGTGCCTGGTAGCGACGTTCTCCCGGCAGGCGCGCGCCCTGAGCCTGCATCTGACTAAACAGCGTTTCCGCCCTTGCCAGATGCCTCCCTGCATCCTCACCAAGAAAACGCTGCGGATCGAGTGCCAGGATCAACTCTCCACCATACGGCAAACCACCTGCACCGTTATCCCACGCAAGAGACTCAGCACTGGTCATATCGCCAATCAGTGGTCCCGCAATCAGCTCCACCATCGCTGCCAGTGCCGAACCTTTATGACCGCCGAAGGTTAACATTGCTCCGTCCAACACAGCTTGTGGATCGGTGGTGGCATTGCCATGGCTGTCGATCCCCCAACCTTCAGGAAGTGATTTCCCGGCTCGCTGATGTAACTGAATCTCCCCGCGTGCCGCCGCACTGGTCGCCATATCAAAAATAAATGGCGGCAGCTTGTCGCGCGGCCAACCAAACGCGATTGGGTTAGTACCAAAAAGAGGTTTGCCCCCCCCTTTCGGCGCAACCCAGGCATGGCTTGGCGTGGTCGCCAGCGCCACCAGTCCGGCTTCAGTCAGCGGTTCAACATCCGCAAATAAGGCGGAGTAGTGAACACAATGATTAATTGCCAGTGCTGCAATCCCGCACTGACGCGTTTTCTCGATCAGTAACGGTAGTGCCTGCTGATAAGCCAACAGCGAATAGCCACCTTTGGCATCGGCCTTAACGATTGCCGGAGCCTGAGATTCCACTGTCGGCAGAGCATCGGCAGAGACTTTCCCTTTTCGCAGCGTGTCAACAATCCCCAGCAGTCGCCATAAACCGTGCGAGGCACAACCGTCGCGCTCCCCGGCGGTAACGTTTTTCGCGATCACCACTGCATGTTGCTCACTAAATCCGTTACTAATGAGCGCATGATAGGCTAGTGCGTAAGCCTCTGATAACGAGAGGATTACTCTATCCATTTTCTACTCCTTTATTCTTCTTCATCCCCGTTAAAGTTCGCCCGAGGAAGACAGGTGTATGCGCCCCAGTAATAAATTCCCAACGACATCAGCGCGACGACGATAGTATCCCACGGGTGCCCTATAATGCCGCTACCGCCAAAGCTACCCAGCCAGGAAAACAGCATAATCAGGGCATAGAAGGCAATAAGCCACAATGAAGATTTAATCTGCTGCGCCAGGCTGACATGCTGAACAGGCACTTTCGACTTGCAACTCACGTAAACCACAAACATTACGATTTGTAGCCCCAGCAGCCAGGAAAGCGTCCCCCAACCAGACCAAAAAACAATCAGTGCGGAAATCATAAAAGAGAGTGGGCCAAGCACCGCAAAACCACGAACGCGGAACGGGCGCGGCATATCAGGTGCATTACGGCGCAGTCCTGCAGCTGTAACCGGCGCGATGGCGTAGCTCAGTACCAGAGCCGCAGAAACCACGCTAATCAATTGCTCCCACGACGGGAACGGTAGCGTCCAGAAGATAGATAAACCAAACGTCAGCCACAGTGCCGGACGTGGAATACCTGACTCCTTATCGATATGAGTAAAGGTTTTAAAGAATGTCCCCGCCTTCGCCCAGCCATAGATCACACGCGGTGTCGCATTCATGTAAATATTGCCAGTGCCGCTGGGAGACACAATAGCATCACATACCACCATAAATGCCAGCCAGCCCATCCCGAGAGTAATGGCGATATCGCGATATGGCAGCGAATAGTTCTTACTGATCTCCGCCCAACCACCACTTAGCGATTCAGTTGGAATACTGCCCAAAAAGGCGACCTGCAACAGAACGTAGATGATGGTCGAGAGAATTACCGAGAGGATCAGCGCAAATGGGATGGTACGTTGCGGATTTTGCGCCTCGCTGGCTACGGAGATAATCGGTGTCAGTCCAAGGTAAGCGAAGATAATCCCACCCGCGCTAATTGCCGCTTCCACTCCTGACATACCAAATGGAGCCATACCCTGTATATGCAGATTCTCCGGTTTGAAGAAGGCAAATAACGTTATTACCACCAGCAACGGCACCAGAAACTTCAGCACGCTAATAAAATTGTTCGAGCGAGCGAAAGTTTTAACACTGTAGTAGTTCAGGGCAAAAAAGAAGCACAACAGTAAGAACTGCACCACCCAGCCTAACAGCGTCGGGTCACTACTCCCCGTCTGCGTCAGCGCAGGAAACCAGGCGGCGGCATATTGCCGTGCGGCTACAATCTCAATGGAGATCAGGCTGGAGAAGGCAATCAGGGTAATAAAACCCAGCAGATAGCCCATCAATTCGCCGTGCGAAAATACCGGGTAACGAATAATACCGCCCGCGCGGGGAAGCGCCGCCCCCAGTTCGCAGTAAATAATACCCAGTAGCAGCACCGCAAAACCGCCAATAACCCAGGAAGCAATCCCTGCTGGGCCAGCGATCGATGCGACATGGCTGGCAGCAAACAGCCAGCCAGAACCGAAAATCGCCCCCAGACCAATAAAGGTCAAGTCGGTGAGCGTTAACTGCTTTTTAAACTTCCCCGACTCAACAACGACGGTTTGCGTGCTTTGGGTAGAAGGAATTGTCATAGTGATGCCCTTCAATGAGTCAACAAGGAGGGAATGGCTTCCCGGGTCCACTGGCCGTTAACCAAGCGCAGCAGGTTTAATGGATTACTGTCCTGCAGCGCAGGCGGTAATAGTGCAGCGGGTGCATTTTGCAGGCATACCGGGCGCAGAAAACGAGTAATGGCCAGCGTGCCTACGGACGTGCCGCGCGCGTCGGTGGTTGCCGGGAACGGACCACCGTGTACCATGGCATCGCAAACCTCGACGCCGGTGGGATAGCCATTGAACAATACGCGTCCGGCTTTATCAGCCAACAATGGCAATAAACGACCAGCCAGTTGCCGGTCATCCTCATCCGCCTGAAGTGTGGCAGTAAGTTGCCCTTGCAGAGCGTTAATTACCTGCAACAACTCCGCTTCATCAGCGGCTTCAACCACAATCGCGAGCGGCCCGAACACTTCCTCCTGCAACAGAGGATCTTTTTCAAGTATGTTTGCCGCCTGAGCCTGATAGAGACGAGTTTCTGCACGTCCGGCTTGATGATTATCGTCCCCCGCCAAACACCGAATAGTCGGATGTTCTGCCAGTTTCTCCACGCTGTGGCGATAGTGCTCAAGCGTGGAGGCGTTTAGCATGAGTTGCGGTGTGGCGGCATTCACTTTCTCAACCAGTTGCTGTAAAAAGTCCGCGTTTTTCTCCCCTTTCAGCAACACAATCAGGCCTGGTTTAGTGCAGAACTGTCCACATCCCAACGTGAACGACGCGACTAAATCGCGGGCCAGCGTATCGGCACGTACTGATAGCGCCTGCGGCAGAATGAAAAAGGGATTGAGAGCCGACATTTCGGCAAAAACCGGTATCGGCTGTGGACGCTGTTGGGCCAAACGAAAGAGCGCCATGCCACCACGTAATGAGCCGGTAAAACCCACCGCCTGAATTGCGGGATGTTTCACCAGTTCAGCACCGATATCAGTACCGAAAATCATATTGAATACGCCTGCGGGCATGGCGCATTTAGTCACGGCACGAGCGATCGCTGATGCGATAATTTCTGCCGTTGCCATATGCCCAGGATGCGCTTTCACAACTACCGGGCATCCTGCAGCCAGTGCCGCTGCTGTATCACCACCGGCGATAGAAAAAGCGAGTGGAAAGTTGCTGGCACCAAATACCGCCACCGGCCCGAGAGCCGTTTTATACTGGCGCAAATCCGGTCGAGGCAGAGGCTGACGCTCCGGCAACGCAGTATCAATTCTTACCTCAAACAGATCGCCCCGACGTAATAACCCGGCAAACATGCGCATCTGCCCGCTGGTTCTTGCCCGCTCTCCCTGTAAACGCGCCAGGGGTAACGCTGTCTCCTGATGTGCCGTAGCGAACAGTTCGTCGCCTGCTGCATCAAGTTCATCGGCGATGGTTTCTAAAAAATCGGCACGTTGCCCGGCATTGGTCAGTGAATAGCACACAAAAGCCTGCTGCGCCGCAATAGCCGCCTGCTTGGCCTCCTCCACGGAGGCCGGGTAAAAACGTTGCCCGGTAGGTTCGCCATCCTGCGCTCGCAGGCTGACCAGCGACGGTTCACCGCTGGCAACACGTTGCCCGGCGATGAACTGTTGCCCGGTGAAAGGGAAAGTTTCAGTCATAATCTCTCCCCACCTCAAAGGCCCACGTCCGGCAGCGCAGGGCGAGTCGCCAGCGATTTCTCAACGATCGCCACAACCTGGGCACGCGTTTCGCCTTCCAGCGCCAGACGCGGCGGGCGAGTAACCTCACTGCCACGCCCCAACAGGGCTTCACACAGCTTGATACACTGCACCAGGTCAGGGCGCGCATCGAGATGTAGCAGTGGCATAAACCAGCGATAGAGCGCCATAGCCTCGGCAAAACGCTGTTGTTTTGCCAAACGGAACAACGTCTCACCTTCGCGTGGGAAGGCGTTTGACATCCCGGAAATCCAGCCTTCAGCGCCCACCGCAATGCTCTCAACCACGACATCGTCCAGCCCGGCAAACAGCACAAAGCGATCGCCTACCGCATTGCGAAGATCGATAAAGCGACGGGTATCACCAGAGGAATCTTTAAAGCAGACGATATTTTCGCAATCAGCTAGTGTTTCCAGGATATCAGGGGTGACATCGTTTTTATAAATCGGAGGGTTGTTATAGACCATGATCGGCAGGTCGGTCGCCATTGCCACACTGCGGAAGTGCGCTGCAGTTTCATGAGGCTTAGATGAGTAAACCAAAGCAGGCATCACCATAACGCCATCAACACCGACCTTCTCGGCCTCTTTTGCCATCGTCCGGGCAAAGGCAGTGGTGAACTCAGCAACCCCGGCAATCACCGGAATTTTTCCGCCAGCAGCATCTTTCGCTACTTCGATGATTTGCAGTTTTTCCTGAGTGGTAAGTGACGTGTTTTCTCCAACGCTGCCGCACACTACCAGGCCAGAAACCCCATCTTTAACCAAGTTTTTCATCACCGCATGTGTGGCATCCAAATCAAGTGAGTAATCACTACGGAACTGAGTGCTAACCGCCGGAAAAACGCCACTCCAGTTAATCGCTTTATTGCTCATCTTTGGTTTCCTTATTGTCAATCTGTTGCGCCAATGTGAATTAAAAGTGAATCCTCATTAACAGATTGACCTCTCCTTGCGCTGGCGGCTTGTCGATTTTCTTTCCCCAGGATGACGAAATTAGCACAATGCCCAGTTGTGATTTGTCGTGTTACCCCATCAACGTCATCCGAAAATCACGCGGAGTTGAGCCTGTCATCGCCTTAAATTGACGGCTGAACGCACTATGGTCGGTATAACCGCACTGCAAAGCGATATCGGTAATCGGCGTAGTTCCGGCAAGTAACTCGGTGGCCTTTTCCAGTCGAACTTTGTGGATCATCTGGCGAGGCGTCAGGTGAAAAATCCGCTTACAGTAGCGTTCAATTTGCGCCACAGACATTCCGCTTATTTCAGTCAACTCTTCCATAGAGATCGCACGGTAGTAGTGATTGCGAATGTGCTCATCGATGATCGCCAGGCGTTGCCAGGCTGGATGACGCGCATGTGCTTCCTGGAGATCATGTGAGATCCCCGCCATTCCGATCACACGCCCCTGCATATCGCGCAGTGCCAGTTTCTGCGTCAGACACCAGCCGCGTTCGCGACCGTTATAGAGATGCATCTCTAGTTGATCACGTAACGCACCCCCTTCGTGTAGCACACGCAGATCCTGTTCGGTATATCCTCGTCCCAATGCAGAAGGGAAAACATCTGCCGATGTCTTCCCCAGTAGCGATGTCACATTTTTAAACCCGCAGCGTCGCGCCAACGTCATATTGACTAACAGATAACGGGCCTGCATATCCTTAATAAAAAACACCACATTAGGAATGGCGTTGAGAAGTGGCGCAATCAGCGCCAGTGCATTTAACAACGCCTGAATATTTTGTGGACGCTGCCGCGCCAGCCCCTCGCAAATCTGACTAAGTTCATCAACGGCCAGCGCAGTTTCTTCACAAGGGGAAAACTCAAAAGTCTGATGACATATGCTGGACATAGTTGTTCCTCATAGCGATTGAGGATGAATGTTTATTAACCTTTGGTTAACATGACAAGTACTGAAAGTGCATTTTGCGATCCTTCCGTGTATTTCCACTTTCCGTTGCTCTCACTACTGACGAACGCTTGTTCCTGGTCTAACACATCACTAACAAAATGATTAATATTAAAAAAATATGACCACTCCTGGTGTCGCGAAATAATTCACTGTGCTGATTTCGTCATTTCCCTTGCAGAAACCCTTCAAGCGATAAAGTTGCAATTACGCCAGCATTTAGAAACATTTCGTTAACCACATGGAGCCAGAGCATGCATGTTCCTCACCAAATCACTGAACTCAGGGCTATCGACTCCCATACCGGAGGCGAGCCGACCCGGTTGATTATTGATGGCTTTCCCGATCTCGGTAGCGGCAGCATGGCCGAACGGCGCGAACGTTTTGCCCGGGAATTTGACTGTTGGCGCAAAGCCATAATTCTTGAGCCACGCGGCAACGACGTGCTGGTCGGCGCGCTACTGTGTGAGCCGCTTTCCCCTCATGCCACGGCGGGTGTCATCTTTTTCAATAATGCCGGATACCTGAATATGTGTGGGCACGGCACTATCGGGCTTGTTGCCTCACTGGCCTGGTTGGGTCGTATTAAACCGGGCGTTCATCGCATTGAAACCCCTGTCGGAGATGTAAACGCCACATTGCATGATGATGGCAGTGTGTCAGTTGAAAATGTTCCGGCCTGGCGCTGGCAAAAACAGGTAAGTGTGGAAACAGCGGTGGGTACAGTTACAGGAGATATCGCCTGGGGTGGTAACTGGTTTTTTCTTATTAATGATCATCCATTTGATATTGTGCCGGAACAAATCCCGCAGTTAACTGAATACGCTTGGGCTGTACGGGAAGGGCTCGATAATGCGGGGATCGTCGGTGAAAACGGTGGCATTATCGATCATATCGAACTTTTTGCCGATGACGATCAGGCGGATAGCCGTAGCTTCGTCCTTTGCCCAGGTAAAGCGTGGGATCGTTCTCCCTGTGGCACAGGCACCAGCGCCAAGCTGGCCTGTCTGGCAGAAGACGGAAAACACGCCCCCGGCGATAGCTGGCACCAGGCCAGTATTATTGGTAGCCAGTTTACGGCTCACTATACCCGCCATGGCGAGAAGATTATCCCCACCATTCGTGGAGAAGCCTGGGTATGCGGCGACAATCGCCTGCTCCTTAATCCGGACGATCCCTTCTGCTGGGGGATTAGCCTGTGAACAGCACGGAGGTCATTGTCATCGGCGCAGGCATCATCGGGGCCTCCTGCGCATGGCAACTGGCAAAACGTGGTGTGAGAGTCACGCTAATTGACGACGGCCGAGCCGGAGCTACAGCTGCAGGAATGGGGCATCTGGTCTGTATGGATGATGATCCCGCAGAACTGACGCTCTCTGCCTGGTCGCTGGAACTGTGGCGCACGTTGACGCCTCAGTTACCGGAAAGCTGTGCCTGGCGCGGCTGTGGCACATTGTGGCTGGCGGAAACACCAGAAGAACTGGAAATTGCCCGAGAGAAGCAGCGACGTCTGGCATCGCATGAGGTCAACAGCGAAATGCAAAGCGCCGCACAATTGGCTGAGCGGGAAGTTATGCTACGCCCGGGGTTATCCGGCGGGTTATGGGTGCCGGGCGATGGCATCGTCTACGCCCCAAACGTTGCCCGTTGGTTTATTGCCAATGCAGGCGATAAGCTGACACATCTGGTTGATCCGGCCATTCGTCTGGAAGAACCTACAGTGACATTACAGAGCGGTCGCCAATTACGCGCCGATGCGATCGTCGTCGCCTGTGGTCTGGGGGCCAATACGTTACTGGGGGAGCCATGGCTGCGCGCGAAGAAAGGCCAACTGGCGATTACCGATCGCTATGGTCCACTGGTCAATCACCAACTGGTTGAACTTGGCTACGGCGCCAGTGCTCACGGCGGCGGCACGTCAGTGGCCTTTAATGTGCAGCCTCGTCCCACCGGACAACTGCTGATTGGCTCTTCACGTCAGTTCGATAACGAGGATCGCGAACTGGACCTTCCACTCCTGGCCGCGATGCTGTCCAGAGCGCAACACTTTCTGCCGTCTCTGGCAACGCTCAATATTATTCGTTGCTGGAGCGGTTTTCGCGCCGCCTCGCAGGATGGTAATCCCCTTCTCGGCCCGCATCCTTCCCGTGCTGGCGTCTGGCTGGCTCTTGGTCATGAAGGGCTTGGAGTGACTACTGCCCCCGCCAGCGCGTCGCTGTTAGCCGCACAGTTGCTGGGTGAACGCAGCCTCGTATCTCCTGCCCCCTGGCTACCCGCAAGACTTATCTCCCTGGAGGCCAGCGCATGAGTGGCACCATTAGAATTTTTATTGCCGGACAGCCCTGGTTTGTCCCGACGGGTATTAGCGTAGCGGCGGCACTGGCCTTAACTGATAACCCCATTACGCGCCTTTCGGTGAGCGGGCAACCACGTACGCCCTTCTGCGGCATGGGCGTTTGCCAGGAGTGTCGGGTGAGCGTTAATGGTCGTCGGGTACCCGGTTGTCAGACCCTTTGCCAGCCAGACATGCAGATTGAAAGGAGCGGATATGCAGACCTTACAGTGTGACATTTTAATTCTCGGTGCAGGCCCGGCGGGGCTATCAGCGGCTCTGGCCGCAGCAAAGTGCGATAAGCAGGTCATCATCCTTGATGATAATCCGCTTCCTGGCGGTCAAATCTGGCGCGATGGTTCACAAAGTCAGCTTCCTCCACTGGCCCGCCATTACCGTGATGCCGTTGCCAACGAATCGCGGATTCGTGTGCTCAACGGAGCGAGGTTAATCGCCCGCCGCAGCGAAAATTGTGTACTGTTCGAAACTGCAGAAGACTACGGCACAGTAAGCTGGAATAAGCTGATTCTCTGCTGCGGCGCACGTGAACTTGCATTACCGTTTCCAGGCTGGACGCTGCCCGGTGTCAGTGGCGCGGGTGGGCTACAGGCACAAATGAAACAGGGGCTGCACATGGCAAATCAAAAAGTGGTTATTGCCGGAAGTGGGCCACTATTACTGGCCGTTGCTGACACCGTTCGCCGTGCCGGAGGCGAAGTGGTGGCGATTGTGGAACAAGCCCCACGCGCAGCGCTATTGCGCTTTGGCTTCGGACTATGGCGTTGGCCGGGTAAGCTGCGCCAACTGGCGACACTATTTCCTCGTCGTTATCTCAGTGCAAGCCAGGTTATCGCTGCACACGGCGACGCCACATTGCGTGCTGTCACCCTCCGACACAATGGTAGGGAAATCACACTGCCATGCGACAAATTAGCTATTGGCTATGGTCTGGTGCCTAATCTTGAACCTGGGTTGTTCTTCAGTTGTGCCATCAGCAATGATGCCGTGCAGGTGGATGAACTGCAGCGAACCTCGGTTAAAAACATCTATGCAGCCGGTGAATGTACTGGATTTGGTGGCAGTGAACTGGCGCTGATAGAAGGTGAAATAGCCGGACTTTGTGCGGCCGATCGCGCCCATGAAACAAAGTTTCTGCAACAAAAACGCACCAGGTGGCAGCGCTTCGCCCTCACGCTTCATAAAACCTTTGCCCTGCCCGAAAGTCTCAAGCGCGTTGCGACACCAGAAACGCTGCTTTGCCGCTGCGAAGACATTCGCTGTGGCGATGTAGAGCAAGCACAAAGCTGGCTGCAGGCCAAATTAACGACCCGCTGCGGCATGGGAGCCTGTCAGGGGAGAACCTGCGCCGCTACCGCACGATGGTTGTACGGCTGGCCATTACTGGAACCGCGAGCCCCCCTTTCCCCCTCTCGCAGCGAAACGTTAATTGCCCTGGCGCAACAACCACCTTCGCCACATTAAATCCCTGATAATAATTTGGCGTTAAGGGCTTATCTGGTCTGGTAAATCTTACAAATTCAATATATTGCAGAATCTATCCAGGCCAGATAAGCGTAGCGCATCTGGCAATTATTGAGCCGTAAACGAGGAATCTACCCAGAAAAAATTTCGTGATCTCAATCACATATCCACCCGACGAATAATTCTTGCCCAACCGCTCACCGCCATTCCTGACCGCTTACGTCCCAAATATAACCACTCAGTTATTTACCTTACTTTACGCGCGCGTAACTCTGGCAACATCACTGCAGGATAGCGGTCAATTTACCTCCTCAAACGCAACGCAAACCTAGAACGGCTTCGGCCAACTATTAATCAATACATGCCAGGTTTTACTATGGATACTAAAAAGATATTCAAGCACATACCTTGGGTGATTCTTGGAATCATCGGTGCATTCTGCCTCGCGGTAGTTGCATTACGTCGGGGGGAGCACGTCAGCGCCCTGTGGATCGTGGTCGCCTCTGTGTCGGTGTATCTGGTGGCTTATCGCTACTACAGTTTGTACATCGCCCAGAAGGTGATGAAACTCGACCCCACGCGCGCGACGCCTGCGGTTATTAACAATGACGGTCTGAACTATGTTCCGACCAACCGTTACGTGTTGTTTGGTCACCACTTCGCCGCTATCGCCGGTGCTGGTCCGCTGGTTGGTCCGGTTCTCGCCGCGCAGATGGGCTACCTGCCTGGCACTCTGTGGTTGCTGGCGGGGGTAGTGCTGGCCGGTGCGGTACAGGACTTTATGGTGCTGTTTATCTCCTCTCGCCGTAACGGCGCATCTCTCGGTGAGATGATCAAAGAAGAGATGGGGCCAGTACCGGGGACTATCGCGCTGTTTGGCTGTTTCTTAATCATGATCATCATCCTTGCCGTCCTGGCACTGATTGTGGTTAAAGCCCTGGCCGAAAGTCCGTGGGGTGTCTTCACCGTTTGCTCAACCGTACCAATTGCGCTGTTTATGGGTATCTACATGCGCTTTATCCGTCCGGGGCGTGTGGGTGAAGTCTCTGTTATTGGTATCGTGCTGCTGGTTGCCTCTATCTACTTCGGTGGCGTAATTGCTCACGATCCGTACTGGGGTCCGGCACTGACCTTTAAAGACACCACCATTACCTTCGCACTGATTGGCTATGCGTTTGTTTCCGCACTGCTGCCGGTGTGGCTGATCCTCGCACCGCGCGACTATCTGGCAACCTTCCTGAAAATCGGCGTTATCGTCGGCCTGGCGCTGGGTATCGTGGTGCTGAACCCGGAACTGAAAATGCCTGCGATGACCCAGTACATTGACGGTACTGGCCCGTTGTGGAAAGGCGCACTGTTCCCGTTCCTGTTCATCACCATCGCCTGTGGTGCGGTATCTGGCTTCCACGCGCTGATCTCTTCCGGTACGACACCGAAACTGCTGGCTAACGAAACCGACGCGCGTTTCATTGGCTACGGCGCAATGCTGATGGAGTCCTTCGTGGCGATTATGGCGCTGGTTGCTGCGTCCATCATCGAACCGGGTCTTTACTTCGCGATGAATACCCCGCCTGCGGGCCTTGGCATCACCATGCCTAACCTGCATGAAATGGGTGGCGAGAACGCGCCGATCATCATGGCGCAGCTGAAAGACGTTACCGCACACGCGGCAGCGACTGTAAGCTCCTGGGGCTTCGTGATTTCGCCAGAGCAGATCCTGCAAACCGCGAAAGACATTGGTGAGCCTTCTGTTCTGAACCGTGCAGGTGGTGCGCCGACGCTGGCGGTAGGTATCGCTCACGTGTTCCACAAAGTGCTGCCGATGGCTGACATGGGCTTCTGGTATCACTTCGGTATTCTGTTCGAAGCCCTGTTCATCCTGACCGCGCTGGATGCGGGTACCCGTTCTGGCCGCTTTATGCTGCAAGACCTGCTGGGTAACTTCATCCCGTTCCTGAAAAAAACCGACTCTCTGGTTGCCGGTATCATCGGTACTGCGGGCTGTGTGGGTCTGTGGGGCTACCTGCTGTATCAGGGCGTGGTCGATCCGCTGGGCGGCGTTAAGAGCCTGTGGCCGCTGTTCGGTATCTCCAACCAGATGCTGGCAGCCGTAGCGCTGGTACTGGGCACCGTTGTGCTGATTAAGATGAAGCGCACCCAATACATCTGGGTGACTGTTGTTCCGGCTGTATGGCTGCTTATCTGCACCACCTGGGCGCTGGGCCTGAAACTGTTCAGCACCAACCCGCAGATGGAAGGCTTCTTCTACATGGCAAGCCAGTACAAAGAGAAGATTGCTAACGGTACTGACCTGACGGCACAGCAGATTGCCAACATGAACCACATCGTTGTGAACAACTACACCAACGCGGGCCTGAGTATTCTGTTCCTGATTGTGGTGTACAGCATCATCTTCTACGGTTTCAAAACCTGGTTGAAGGTGCGTAACAGCGACAAACGTACTGACAAAGAAACACCGTACGTTCCAATCCCGGAAGGCGGCGTGAAGATCTCTTCGCACCACTAACCGTGTTTAGCCCCGCTTCGGCGGGGCTTTGTTCTTATCAGAGTGAACTATGTTTGGTAACTTAGGTCAGGCAAAAAAATATCTCGGCCAGGCGGCGAAGATGTTGATTGGCATTCCAGACTACGACAACTACGTCGAGCATATGAAGACCAACCATCCCGACAAGCCGTACATGAGCTATGAAGAATTCTTCCGCGAACGCCAGAACGCACGCTACGGCGGCGATGGTAAAGGCGGTATGCGCTGTTGTTAATGGAGAGAGCATGAACCCGATTGCAGTTACCCTACTCACCGGTTTTTTAGGCGCAGGCAAAACCACCCTGCTACGCCATATTCTTAATGAACAGCACGGCTACAAAATTGCCGTGATTGAAAACGAATTCGGCGAAGTCTCCGTTGATGATCAACTGATTGGCGACCGCGCCACGCAGATCAAAACGCTGACCAACGGCTGCATCTGTTGTTCGCGCTCCAACGAGCTGGAGGACGCGCTACTCGACCTGCTGGATAATCTCGACAAGGGCAATATTCAGTTCGACCGTCTGGTCATTGAATGCACCGGCATGGCCGATCCCGGCCCGATTATTCAGACCTTTTTCTCCCATGAGATTTTATGCCAGCGTTACCTGCTGGACGGCGTGATTGCGCTGGTGGATGCGGTACATGCCGATGAGCAGATGAACCAGTTCACCATCGCCCAGTCACAGGTTGGCTACGCCGACCGCATTCTGCTGACCAAAACCGACGTCGCAGGCGAAGCAGAAAAACTGCGTGAACGCCTGGCGCGCATCAACGCCCGCGCACCGGTCTACACCGTCACCCACGGCGACATCGATCTGGGCCTGCTGTTCAACACCAACGGTTTTATGCTGGAAGAAAACGTCGTCAGCACCAAACCGCGTTTCCACTTTATCGCGGATAAACAAAACGATATTTCGTCGATTGTGGTGGAACTGGATTACCCGGTAGATATCAGCGAAGTTTCCCGCGTGATGGAAAACCTGCTGCTGGAGTCGGCGGATAAACTGCTGCGTTACAAAGGAATGCTGTGGATTGACGGCGAACCTAATCGCCTGCTGTTCCAGGGCGTCCAGCGCCTCTACAGCGCCGACTGGGACCGCCCGTGGGGCGATGAAAAACCGCATAGCACGATGGTGTTTATCGGGATTCAGCTGCCAGAGGAAGAGATTCGGGCTGCGTTTGCGGGGTTGAGGAAGTAAGGGGTTATGGGCCGGATAAGGCGCAGCCGCATCCGGCCTGATATTTCACTCAAAATAGTCCATATCCAGTTTCGGCACCTTCAACAAACGTGAAGAAACCCCTACTTCGTTTTCGATCATTAAGTGCACCAGGCGTTCCCCATCAACCAACACCATACCCTCGACGGATTGGGCAAAGTCACGCGCCTGAGAAGTAAATCCAGAAGTGGTAATAAACACCCCACGTTTCGCTTTTTGCCCAGCCAGTGCGCCGTAAAATGCCTGTAATTCTGGCCTGCCTACAGTATTCTGCCAACGTTTTGCCTGAACATAAACTTTCTCCAGGCCAAGTTTATCAAGCGATATCACACCATCGATGCCACCATCTCCAGTACCGCCAACACGCTGCAAATCATCACGGTGGCCGCCATACCCCAGGCGATGCAAAACATCCAGAACAATGACTTCAAAGCGCGAAGGAGAAACCTGCAATAAGTTTTCCAGAACCTCATCAGCCACCGCATCACGAAGCTCTTTTAGCGCCTGATCTAACCGATCGTCCGGGCTGCTCTTTGCAAGTTCTTCATGATCGGGAGAGTCGGCTTTCGGATCTAAATCGACGGCATCCGGCCGTGACTTAAGTTTGACATTCACAAAAGCGAAGGCCAGATGGTTCGTCTCCTGCTCCGTCATTGGCTGGGGATGAGACGCAACCCAGTCAAAACCCGCAGGAGTCAGGCACCATTTGCCACGCGACAAACTTTGCGACAACCCGGCACGTTTTAAACGGTCATGCGCCCAGCCTGCACGATTTTTATAAACAAGTTGTCCGCTGGTAATGACTTTCGCTCGCTGGCTGTCATCCAGTCCTAATGCATCCGCGGCAGCCTCATGAACATCACGCGCGGCTGCACCTTCCGGTTTTGTTGCCAGATAACGCAGAACAGGTTCAATAAATTTGTCATAGGTAGGAACCGTCATAGTACATCCTTGCAGAATCAGGTAGATGTTTTTCGGCTACTATAACACTACCAAAATAGACGAACACGTTAGAAATGAGTCAGTTGCTGTGACCGTGGTCATTGCCCGGAAAGGTACAGAAAGCTAAGATGAGATGTTATGGGCCTTAAATATTTGGACAGGCCCGCACAGCAATGGATTAATAACAATGATGAATAAATCCAACTTCGAATTCCTGAAGGGCGTCAACGACTTCACTTATGCCATCGCCTGTGCGGCGGAAAATAACTACCCGGATGATCCCAACACGACGCTGATTAAAATGCGTATGTTTGGCGAAGCCACAGCGAAACATCTTGGTCTGTTACTCAACATCCCCCCTTGTGAGAATCAACACGATCTCCTGCGTGAACTCGGCAAAATCGCCTTCGTTGATGACAACATCCTCTCTGTATTTCACAAATTACGCCGCATTGGTAACCAGGCGGTGCACGAATATCATAACGATCTCAACGATGCCCAGATGTGCCTGCGACTCGGGTTCCGCCTGGCTGTCTGGTACTACCGTCTGGTCACTAAAGATTATGACTTCCCGGTGCCGGTGTTTGTGTTGCCGGAACGTGGTGAAAACCTCTATCACCAGGAAGTGCTGACGCTAAAACAACAGCTTGAACAGCAGGTGCGAGAAAAAGCGCAGACTCAGGCAGAAGTCGAAGCGCAACAGCAGAAGCTGGTTGCCCTGAACGGCTATATCGCCATTCTGGAAGGCAAACAGCAGGAAACCGAAGCGCAAACCCAGGCTCGCCTTGCGGCACTGGAAGCACAGCTCGCCGAGAAGAACGCGGAACTGGCAAAACAGACCGAACAGGAACGTAAGGCTTACCACAAAGAAATTACCGATCAGGCCATCAAGCGCACACTCAACCTTAGCGAAGAAGAGAGTCGCTTCCTGATTGATGCGCAACTGCGTAAAGCAGGCTGGCAGGCCGACAGCAAAACCCTGCGCTTCTCCAAAGGCGCACGTCCGGAACCCGGCGTCAATAAAGCCATTGCCGAATGGCCGACCGGAAAAGATGAAACGGGTAATCAGGGCTTTGCGGATTATGTGCTGCTTGTCGGCCTCAAACCCATCGCGGTGGTAGAGGCGAAACGTAACAATATCGACGTTCCCGCCAGGCTCAATGAGTCGTATCGCTACAGTAAATGTTTCGATAATGGCTTCCTGCGGGAAACCTTGCTTGAGCACTACTCACCGGATGAAGTGCATGAAGCAGTGCCAGAGTATGAAACCAGCTGGCAGGACACCAGCGGCAAACAACGGTTTAAAATCCCCTTCTGCTACTCGACCAACGGGCGCGAATACCGCGCAGCAATGAAGACCAAAAGCGGCATCTGGTATCGCGACGTGCGTGATACCCGCAATATGTCGAAAGCCTTACCCGAGTGGCACCGCCCGGAAGAGCTGCTGGAAATGCTCGGCAGCGAACCGCAAAAACAGAATCAGTGGTTTGCCGATAACCCTGGCATGAGCGAGCTGGGCCTGCGTTATTATCAGGAAGATGCCGTCCGCGCGGTTGAAAAGGCAATCGTCAAGGGGCAACAAGAGATCCTGCTGGCGATGGCGACCGGTACCGGTAAAACCCGTACGGCAATCGCCATGATGTTCCGCCTGATCCAGTCCCAGCGTTTTAAACGCATTCTCTTCCTTGTCGACCGCCGTTCTCTTGGCGAGCAGGCGCTGGGGGCGTTTGAAGATACGCGTATTAACGGCGACACCTTCAACAGCATTTTCGACATTAAAGGGCTGACGGATAAATTCCCGGAAGACAGCACAAAAATTCACGTTGCCACCGTACAGTCGCTGGTGAAACGCACCCTGCAATCAGATGAACCGATGCCGGTGGCCCGTTACGACTGTATCGTCGTTGACGAAGCGCATCGCGGCTATATTCTCGATAAAGAGCAGACCGAAGGCGAACTGCAGTTCCGCAGCCAGCTGGATTACGTCTCTGCCTACCGTCGCATTCTCGATCACTTCGATGCGGTAAAAATCGCTCTCACCGCCACTCCGGCGCTACATACGGTGCAGATTTTCGGCGAGCCGGTTTACCGTTATACCTACCGTACCGCGGTTATCGACGGTTTTCTGATCGACCAGGATCCGCCTATTCAGATCACCACCCGCAACGCGCAGGAGGGGGTTTATCTCTCCAAAGGCGAGCAAGTAGAGCGCATCAGCCCGCAGGGGGAAGTGATCAATGACACCCTGGAAGACGATCAGGATTTTGAAGTCGCCGACTTTAACCGTGGCCTGGTGATCCCGGCGTTTAACCGCGCCGTCTGTAACGAACTCACCAATTATCTTGACCCGACCGGGTCACAAAAAACGCTGGTCTTCTGCGTCACTAATGCTCATGCCGATATGGTGGTGGAAGAGCTGCGTGCCGCGTTCAAGAAAAAGTATCCGCAACTGGAGCACGACGCGATCATCAAGATCACCGGTGATGCCGATAAAGACGCGCGCAAAGTGCAGACCATGATCACCCGCTTCAATAAAGAGCGGCTGCCCAATATCGTGGTAACCGTCGACCTGCTGACGACCGGCGTCGATATTCCGTCGATCTGTAATATCGTGTTCCTGCGTAAAGTACGCAGCCGCATTCTGTACGAACAGATGAAAGGCCGCGCCACACGCTTATGCCCGGACGTGAATAAAACCAGTTTTAAGATTTTTGACTGTGTCGATATCTACAGCACGCTGGAGAGCGTCGACACCATGCGTCCGGTGGTGGTGCGCCCGAAGGTGGAACTGCAAACGCTGGTCAATGAAATTACCGATTCAGAAACTTATAAAATCACCGAAGCGGATGGCCGCAGCTTTGCCGAGCACAGCCATGAACAACTGGTGGCGAAGCTCCAGCGTATCATCGGTCTGGCCACGTTTAACCGTGACCGCAGCGAAACGATAGATAAACAGGTGCGTCGTCTGGATGAGCTATGCCAGGACGCGGCGGGCGTGAACTTTAACGGCTTCGCCTCGCGCCTGCGGGAAAAAGGGCCGCACTGGAGCGCAGAAGTCTTTAACAAACTGCCTGGCTTTATCGCCCGTCTGGAAAAGCTGAAAACGGACATCAACAACCTGAATGATGCGCCGATCTTCCTCGATATCGACGATGAAGTGGTGAGTGTAAAATCGCTGTACGGTGATTACGACACGCCGCAGGATTTCCTCGAAGCCTTTGACTCGCTGGTGCAACGTTCCCCGAACGCGCAACCGGCATTGCAGGCAGTTATTAATCGCCCGCGCGATCTCACCCGTAAAGGGCTGGTCGAGCTCCAGGAGTGGTTTGACCGCCAGCACTTTGAGGAATCTTCCCTGCGCAAAGCATGGAAAGAGACGCGCAATGAAGATATCGCCGCCCGGCTGATTGGACATATTCGCCGCGCTGCGGTGGGCGATGCGCTGAAACCGTTTGAGGAACGTGTCGATCACGCGCTAACGCGCATTAAGGGCGAAAACGACTGGAGCAGCGAGCAATTAAGCTGGCTCGATCGTTTGGCACAGGCGCTGAAAGAGAAAGTGGTGCTCGACGACGATGTCTTCAAAACCGGCAACTTCCACCGTCGCGGCGGGAAGGCGATGCTGCAAAGAACCTTTGACGATAATCTCGACAACCTGCTCGATAAATTCAGCGATTATATCTGGGACGAGCTGGCCTGACACGTATACACTTCATCCTTCAGGCTGCCTCTGCGTTGGCTGCGCTCGTTCACCCCGGTCACGTACTTCTGTACGCTCCCGGGGATTCACTCACTTGCCGCCTTGATGCAACCTGAATGATTTTGTGTATATTACCCTCGGCAATTTCTTCTTCTGCGGCCCGATGAATTTGGGCCGCTGCTTAATTTACGGAACTCACAATGAACAATAACGATCTGGTCGCGAAGCTGTGGAAGCTGTGCGACAACCTGCGCGATGGCGGCGTTTCCTATCAAAACTACGTCAATGAACTCGCCTCGCTGCTGTTTTTGAAAATGTGTAAAGAGACCGGACAGGAAGCGGAGTACCTGCCGGTAGGCTACCGCTGGGATGACCTGAAATCCCGCATCGGCCAGGAGCAATTGCAGTTCTACCGTAACCTGCTGGTGCATCTGGGAGCCGACAATCAAAAGCTGGTGCAAGCGGTGTTCCAGAACGTCAACACCACCATTACCCAGCCAAAACAGTTGACCGAACTGGTCAGCAATATGGATTCACTGGACTGGTACAACGGCGCGCACGGTAAGTCACGCGATGACTTCGGCGATATGTACGAGGGTCTGTTGCAGAAGAACGCGAATGAAACCAAGTCTGGTGCAGGCCAGTACTTCACCCCGCGTCCGTTGATTAAAACCATTATTCATCTGCTGAAACCGCAGCCGCGTGAAGTGGTGCAGGACCCGGCGGCAGGTACGGCGGGCTTTTTGATTGAAGCCGACCGCTATGTTAAGTCGCAAACCAATGATCTGGACGACCTTGATGGCGACACGCAGGATTTCCAGATCCACCGCGCGTTTATCGGCCTCGAACTGGTGCCCGGCACCCGTCGTCTGGCACTGATGAACTGCCTGCTGCACGACATTGAAGGCAACCTCGACCACGGCGGCGCAATCCGTCTGGGCAACACCCTGGGTAGCGACGGTGAAAATCTGCCGAAGGCGCATATTGTCGCCACTAACCCGCCGTTTGGCAGCGCCGCAGGCACCAATATTACCCGCACCTTTGTTCACCCGACCAGCAACAAACAGTTGTGCTTTATGCAGCATATTATCGAAACGCTGCACCCCGGCGGTCGTGCGGCGGTCGTGGTGCCGGATAACGTGCTGTTTGAAGGCGGTAAAGGCACCGACATTCGTCGTGACCTGATGGATAAGTGTCATCTGCACACCATTCTGCGTCTGCCGACCGGTATTTTTTACGCGCAGGGCGTGAAAACCAACGTGTTGTTCTTTACCAAAGGGACGGTGGCGAATCCGCATCAGGATAAGAACTGCACCGATGATGTGTGGGTGTACGACCTGCGGACCAATATGCCGAGCTTCGGCAAGCGCACGCCGTTTACCGACGAGCATTTGCAGCCGTTTGAGCGGGTGTATGGCGAAGACCCGCACGGTTTAAGCCCGCGTAGCGAAGGTGACTGGGAATTCGACGCAGAAAAAAGTGAAATTGCCGACAGCGAAGAGAACAAAAACACCGATCAGCATCTTGCTACCAGCCGCTGGCGCAAGTTCAGCCGCGAGTGGATCCGCACTGCGAAATCCGATTCGCTGGATATCTCCTGGCTGAAAGATAAAGACAGCATCGACGCCGACAGCCTGCCGGAACCGGATGTGTTAGCGGCAGAAGCGATGGGCGAACTGGTGCAGGCGCTGGGCGAACTGGATGCGCTGATGCGTGAACTGGGGGCGAGCGATGAGGCGGATGCACAGCGTCAGTTGCTGGAAGAAGCGTTTGGTGGGGTGAAGGAATGAGTGCGGGGAAATTGCCGGAGGGGTGGGTTAGTACATCCATAGAAAACATTTCTGTAAAATGTTCTCAGCGAGTTCCTGCAGAGAACGAAGAATTTATTTATGTTGATATTGGAAGCATAAACCGCGAGCTAAAGTTTATTGAAACCCCTCAATATCTTTCTGGTAAAAATGCTCCAAGTCGAGCAAGAAAGGTTATTAAGGCAGGAGATGTAATTGTTTCCTTGACTAGGCCTAATTTAAATGCTGTTGCCTTAGTCGATGAAAAATATGATAATCAAATTGCCTCAACTGGATTTGAAGTTATACATCCGGTACAAGTCGAAAGTAAGTATATTTTTGGACTAGTTCGCTCGCGTCATTTCATTGATTCTATTTCTGGTTTAGTGCAGGGAGCTTTGTATCCTGCGGCGAAGTCCAGTGATGTTCAATCTTATGAATTTCCGCTGCCACCACTTGCCGAACAAAAAATCATCGCGGAAAAACTCGATACGCTGCTGGCGCAGGTAGGCAGCACCAAAGCACGTCTTGAGCAAATCCCACAAATCCTGAAACGTTTTCGTCAGGCCATTCTTGCGACAGCAATGAATGGAAAACTAACCGAAGACTGGAAGAAAGATAATCCATCACTTTTCACCAAATGGAATAAAAGCAATATTGGTGAACTTGCACAGGTTGCTACAGGTAAAACGCCTAAAAGAACAGATGATAGATATTGGGAAAATGGAACAATTCCCTGGTTAACAAGTTCAAGCACCGGGAAAATATTTGTAGAAAATGCAGATCAATTTATTTCAGATATTGCATTGCGCGAATGTACGCTTAAGATTTTTTCACCTGGAACGCTTTTACTAGCAATGTATGGTGAGGGAAAAACACGTGGACAAGTCACTGAATTAAAAATAAGTGCCACATGTAACCAAGCTTGTGCCGCTATAATTTGTGATGAAGATAAAATTAATCGACAATTTTTAAAAATGAGATTAATGGAGAATTATCAAGAAACAAGGAAAGTTGCTGCAGGCGGTAACCAACCAAATCTTAATCTAAATAAAGTCCGGGAGATACCTATCTTACTTCCCTCTCTCCCCGAACAACACGAAATCGTTCGCCGCGTCGAACAACTCTTCGCCTACGCCGACACCATAGAAAAACAGGTCAACAACGCCTTAGCCCGCGTTAACAACCTGACGCAATCCATCCTGGCAAAAGCGTTCCGTGGTGAGCTCACCGCCCAGTGGCGGGCCGAAAACCCGGAATTAATCAGCGGAGAAAACAGTGCCGCCGCGTTGCTGGAAAAAATCAAAGCTGAACGCGCAGCCAGCTGGGGTAAAAAAGCCTCGCGTAAAAAATCCTGATCATTATTTTCTGGCGCACCTTTCCGGTGCGCTTTTTATTATTTCACGCCAATCATAACTCACAAAAATATATTTTAAATCACTCCAGAAATTACCCATTTTATTCTATTTTTAGCTGGACTTTCCCTGTATTTACTGATGATATGTCCAGGTATTTAGCGCGGTGCGGATGTGCGCCAACACACCCGCACCGCTCATCACAATCACTATTTCAGGAGAATAGCAGTTATGACTGACACGCATTCTATTGCACAACCGTTCGAAGCAGAAGTCTCCCCGGCAAATAACCGTCAATTAACCGTGAGTTATGCGAGTCGCTACCCGGATTACAGCCGTATTCCCGCCATCACCCTGAAAGGTCAGTGGCTGGAAGCCGCCGGTTTTGCCACCGGCACGGCGGTAGATGTCAAAGTGATGGAAGGCTGTATTGTCCTCACCGCCCAACCACCCGCCCCCGAAGAGAGCGAACTGATGCAGTCGCTGCGCCAGGTGTGCAAACTGTCAGCGCGTAAACAAAAGCAGGTGCAGGAGTTTATTGGGGTGATTGCCGGTAAACAGAAAGTCGCCTGATACATTGACCCGGTAGCGCCAGTGCTACCGGGTATTATTCGCTACGTTATACCAACGCGCTCTCCATCTGTTTTTCAAATGCCTGACGGATTAATCCCATAATGTAAGGAAGTTGTGCGAGGTCGCTGAAACCAATTTCTACATCACCATTGCCCCAGCGCCCAACATTTGTCACATCTTTGGCAATACCTTTCGGATCGACCAGTTCATGAAACTGCATATTAAGCGACAATCGCAGTCGGCTTTTTTGCGGCACAACATCAACAAAATTCGTTTCCGCTTTAAACGCAATATAGAGCTTCAATACTTCCTGCGTGATCCCTGCGTCCAGGCGCATAACTTCATCGCGAAGATGATCGAATAACACCCAGCTATGCGAACCATCAGCAAGAAAAGGATAATCACTCAGGCTGTAACTGGTTTTGTTCTCCGGTTGCCCCCGATAAACAGCTAAAACCTCTTCAGGAAGAGCAGGCGCTTGCCAGACCTGAACCGCGAGATCGGCCAGACGCTCGGCACGGGCACGAATGGCGGCTTCATCCCATTTTTCGCACTGTCCAAGACCGATATTCAAATAGAGCGGGCTATGTTTAAAGCCGTCTTCAATATCGCGTTTTTCCGCGAAAGGTCTGTCACTGTAACGGGAGTTATAGCGCGTTAAAGTGAGATTCCCCAACGTATGTAACAGTTCTTTATGCACACGCTGCCAGTCGCTTCCCAGCTCTTCACGCCATTTAGCTGACAGATTTTCGTTCTGCGGCATAATATGCTCAATCGTAAACTCTTCCACGCGCTCTCTGCGTTTATTGTTTTCCAGTCGTCGTAACCAGTAGCTGCGACTGCGGAAGTTATAGAGATCGCGAACTTTTAATTCCCGTTTAAATTCATCATCGTTGGGAAAACGACGATATGAAGGCAGGTTCAAAAAATGCACCTGAATACTTTCCAGATATTTATCTTTATTAATGACTTTATAAAACGTGGCAAATGTCTTGTTCAAAGAATTCGTCGGAATCGCACATACTGCACGGCGGAAAACATAAGATTCAATTAAACGAATTATGCTCAGGAAATCTTCGTGAGACAAATCGCCATTTTTATAGTCATGATAAAGCACCAGTAAGAAAGGATACGCCACATCGACTTTTAACTCGCGCAAATCCTGAAAAGCCGTAGCAAGCGATTTGTCACTTTCTTTTCCCAATGCCATTGCACAGTAATACTCCGCGTAGATGTGAATATCTTCAACCAGCCGATCTACGCCTTTTTCAGCAACACTCTGGCTACGGGCATGGAGTTTAAAAGCCTCATAGACTTCATCTGTCCGAGGGATCTCCCCCGTTTTTACCGTCAGATAATGACGCATAAAACTGTCAAAATATTCGCTGTAACCTTGCTGACCAAAAGAGATTTCCATGGGGCGCCAGTGATCTTCATACAACCGGGTTTGATACTCTGGTTCGAGACCCATCAGAATAAAATTGCGCACCAGGTCGGCTTGACTTAACGCCTTACCGGTGGAGTTCATACTTTCAAAAATCAGTTGCGGATTATCCTGACCACGATTAAGCGCCACATCGACAATTAATAACTTTGCTAACCCACGACATAAGGGGATCAAGTCATCACCGAGTTTGGCAATTTGTTCATCAAAGAAAGTAAAGTTTTCCATTATTCGATGGGAATAGTTTTCTGGCATTGGTCTTTGTTTTATTAACGCCAGCAAACTGTCTTTATCAGTCTCGGTCAGCAGTAATTTAAATCCTTTCTCGCCGGACTCATAAGGATTGAGCAAATAGTAATTACGCAATTTCATTGCTGAAAAGCCATCAAAAACTTCGTCTTCGCCAAGATGGCGCGATAAAGCCTCAATCAGCAACATTGCGGTCGTCAGCCTTTGTTGACCATCAATGACCAGTAACGGAGAAATACCAGAAACCTGATACAACCCCTGCTCAATATAAACAACCGAACCGATAAAATGCGCTGATATATCGTCACGCTTTCCGGCACGAATGATGTCGTCCCAAAGTTGCCGACATTGTTGTTCTGTCCATGAATAAGTCCGTTGATAAATGGGAATAACAAACTGCTGCGAACGTTTTAAAAAATCGAGTAAGCGGGCTTCTGTAGCTTTCATTCTGACGTCTATCCGTGAAGCGATGATTTCGCAATAATAACCACTTCCTTGTGGAGGTTATAGAGAAATCCTGTTTTCCGCGGCGAAATGCCCCCTCACTCCACATCCTCCCTGCGTAACCCAATATCTCTCAACCGCTCATCACTCATCTGCTGTAACACGCGTCGGGTCTGCATTTGCCGCCGCCAACGCCTCACCGCCTGCCAGAGTTGCACCAGGCCGATAAACGGCGCTTTAGCTCTGTTTTCGTGAAATTCCATCTGCTGCCTCCTCATCTTTCAGAGGCTTCATCATCCACCTTCTGGCAGCTCACAATACAGATTCAAATATTACTTTTATTTAACATACAGACAGGTTAAAACAGCATCTGCATCCGGTTTTTTAGCCTAATCTGTACCGGTTTTTCTCTCTGTATGGTCCAAATAAGGAATACAGCATGACGCGTTATCAACATCTGGCGACTCTACTTGCCAAACGGATTGAGCAAGGGCTGTATCGTCACGGGGAGAAATTGCCGTCGGTGCGCAGCTTGAGTCAGGAGCACGGCGTCAGCATCAGCACCGTGCAGCAGGCATATCAGACGCTGGAGACAATGAAGCTCATCACTCCGCAGCCGCGTTCGGGGTATTTTGTCGCACAACGTAAAGCCCAGCCGCCAGTGCCGCCGATGTCGCGTCCGGTGCAGCGCCCGGTGGAAATTAACCAGTGGGATCAGGTGCTGTATATGCTGGAGGCACATAGCAACAGTGCCATTGTTCCGTTAAGCAAAAGCACGCCGGATGTCGAAGCGCCCAGCCTGAAACCGCTGTGGCGGGAACTAAGCCGGGTGGTGCAGCATAATCTGCAAACCGTTCTCGGTTATGACTTGTTAGCCGGTCAGCGAGTATTGCGAGAGCAGATTGCCCGCCTGATGCTCGACAGCGGCTCGGTGGTCACCGCCGATGACATCATCATCACCAGCGGCTGCCATAACTCAATGTCGCTGGCGTTAATGGCAGTGTGTAAACCGGGCGATATTGTCGCGGTCGAATCCCCCTGTTATTACGGTTCGATGCAGATGCTGCGCGGCATAGGCGTGAAAGTGATTGAAATCCCAACCGATCCAGAAACAGGCATCAGCGTTGAAGCGCTGGAACTGGCGCTGGAACAGTGGCCAATTAAAGGCATCATTCTGGTGCCAAACTGTAATAATCCGCTGGGATTTATTATGCCGGACGCGCGCAAACGGGCCGTTCTCTCTCTCGCTCAGCGTCATGATATTGTGATTTTTGAAGATGATGTCTACGGCGAACTGGCATCGGAGTATCCGCGCCCGCGGACCATTCATTCCTGGGATATCGACGGGCGAGTGCTGTTGTGCAGCTCGTTCAGTAAAAGTATTGCACCTGGCCTGCGCGTGGGCTGGGTCGCACCGGGGCGCTATCACGATAAACTGCTGCATATGAAATACGCCATCAGCAGCTTTAATGTGCCGTCCACGCAAATGGCGGCGGCAACGTTTGTGCTGGAAGGTCATTATCATCGCCATATCCGGCGGATGCGGCAGAATTATCAGCGCAATTTGGCGCTTTATACCTGCTGGATACGGGAATATTTTCCCTGCGAGATCTGTATTACGCGCCCGAAAGGCGGATTTTTACTGTGGATAGAATTGCCTGAACAGGTCGATATGGTCTGCGTTGCGCGGCAGCTGTGCCGCATGAAAATCCAGGTGGCGGCAGGCTCGATTTTCTCGGCTTCCGGCAAATACCGTAATTGTCTACGCATCAACTGCGCTTTACCGCTCAGCGAAACCTATCGCGAAGCACTGAAGCAAATTGGCGAGGCCGTGTATCGGGCAATGGAATGAATTCGAAATAGTGGCGAAGCGCCTGATTTCCTCTCACGAATCGCGTGTGACTCGTTTTATCTTTGCAGGGTCATCGTCACGTTCCAGCCTGAATTAAGCAAAGTACGCTTTGTTCATGCCGGATGCGGCGTGAACGCCTTATCCTGCCTACAAACCGCGCAAATTCAATAGATTGTAGAGAAAATGTAGGTCTGATAAGCATAGCGCATCAGGCAGCTTTGCGTTTGTCATCAGTCTCTGATTAGTACTCGATCCATGGATCACGCTTGCTTTCAGGCAAGGGCTGATCTAATGCCTGCATTTGCTCTGCCGAAAGTCCAGTAATCTTTTGTATCCATTCAGGATCTGCCCCATTCTGCAACAACAATCTAAGGAGGCGTTGTTCCCCTTCTTCTTTCCCTTTCTCCCTCCCCAACAGCCATCCATCATTATAAATTCGCTCTGCAATTGTCATTATTCGCTCCCTGTGTTGTGGCATTCGACGGGTAAGTTCACTGATAAACTCATTAAAACGCGCTTCATCGCCAGTCAGTAAAATGTAATTTAACAGCGCAGTTATCTGGTTGTCATTAGCACACTCTGTAACCAGTAATACTACCAGTTGGTCGATAAGCCCCATCAGATCGCGCTGGCGAATGTGCTTTTGGATCAACTCCAACAGGGCGACTCTGCGATGCTGCACAATCTCGTCATCCGGCACGATAGTGACATCCACCAGCGGGAACGCAGCGGTATATACTCGTCATACTTCAAGTTGCATGTGCTGCGACTGCGTTCATTCACCCCAGTCACTTACTTTTGTAAGCTCCTGGGGATTCACTCACTTGTCGCCTTCCTGCAACTTGAATTATTTAGAGTATAAAGTTTCCGTGCGGTAGTCGGGTCGGCAAATTCGTCCAGCCAGCACAAAGACCAGGGGTAAGGACTACGGCTACCGTGATAAAATAGCATCGGGATGACCAACGGTAGCGGCTGGCGTTTATCATGCTCTATATGGCGCTGCATCACCGCCATGGAATAGCGCATCAGGCGAAAGGCCATATGAATGTCCTCGCGGCTCTGATGTTCAATCACCACATAGATATAGCCATCGCCTTCGCGGGTCTTTACCGACCATAAAATATCGGAGTGTAGCGCCCGCAATTTTTCATCGACAAAGCTGGCGGATTCCAGTTTTAAGCTATCGAGATCGCACAGTTCACGTAAATCTTTAGGTAAGTGAATCTCCATAAAATCCCGCGCAGTGTCAGGGTGCGTGAGAAAGGTTTTAAATAATGCATCATGCGGCGTGCTGGTCGTGAAGTTTGTCATGGCGATCCATCACCTGTTGAAAAAGATGGCCTGACTTTAGCGACTAACAAAACCATTCTCACCCGGCAATTTCCCATTCCCCGAGGCGCTTTCCAGGCTATTTTTATTCTTCTGCAAACGATACATTTTTCCGGAAACAAGCTCGCGTTTTACATGTCCTGTACCCGGCAGATATTCCCCTTTCCACCGCGCTCTTTTGATTAACCGCAAATTTTAATTACACTTAAGGTGTATATTTTCTATGCAACCCATCAATTCAAGAGGTGTAATGTGCTGATGACTATTTGTAATCGTTATACATTCTGACCCGAAGTCAGAAAGTATTTCTCTGTCTGTGTGTTCACAGGCAGTGTGGTTGATTACATGAAATTCAGTACATTTGCAGTCTCGTTGCCCTTCTCACCTGCCTTTCGTCATTACCGACGGTATTGAATTTCGTTTTCCCCGTTGGGGTTCTCCGGACAAGGAGTTGTTTGTTATGCCACGTTTTTTTACCCGCCATGCCGCCACGCTGTTTTTCCCGATGGCGTTGATTTTGTATGACTTTGCCGCGTATCTGTCGACGGATCTGATCCAGCCTGGGATCATTAATGTGGTCCGTGATTTTAACGCCGATGTCAGTCTGGCCCCGGCTGCCGTCAGTCTCTATCTCGCTGGCGGTATGGCGTTACAGTGGCTGCTGGGGCCGCTTTCCGACAGAATTGGCCGCAGGCCGGTGCTGATTACCGGGGCGCTAATTTTTACCCTTGCCTGCGCCGCGACAATGTTCACAACGTCAATGACACAATTTCTTATCGCGCGTGCAATTCAGGGCACCAGTATCTGTTTTATTGCTACCGTCGGTTATGTCACGGTGCAGGAAGCGTTCGGGCAGACAAAAGGGATCAAGTTGATGGCGATTATCACCTCCATCGTACTGATTGCGCCAATTATCGGCCCGCTTTCCGGCGCAGCTCTGATGCACTTTGTGCACTGGAAAGTCCTTTTTGCCATCATTGCGATTATGGGTTTTATCTCATTTGTTGGCTTACTGCTGGCGATGCCAGAGACAGTGAAGCGCGGCGCGGTTCCGTTTAGCGCCAAAAGCGTCTTGCGCGATTTTCGTAATGTCTTTTGCAATCGGCTGTTCCTCTTTGGCGCAGCAACCATCTCTTTAAGCTATATCCCGATGATGAGTTGGGTGGCTGTCTCGCCGGTGATCCTTATCGATGCAGGCGGCTTAACAACTTCGCAGTTCGCCTGGACACAGGTTCCGGTGTTCGGCGCGGTGATTGTTGCGAATGCCATCGTGGCGCGTTTCGTTAAAGATCCGACCGAACCGCGGTTTATCTGGCGTGCCGTACCCATTCAACTGGTCGGCCTCTCGCTGTTGATTATCGGCAATCTGCTGTCGCCGCACGTCTGGCTGTGGTCGGTGCTGGGCACCAGTCTGTATGCTTTCGGGATTGGTTTGATTTTCCCGACCTTATTCCGCTTTACGCTGTTTTCCAATAACTTACCGAAAGGGACCGTCTCCGCATCGCTAAATATGGTGATCCTGATGGTGATGTCGGTCTCGGTCGAAATCGGCCGCTGGCTGTGGTTTAACGGCGGTCGCTTGCCGTTTCATCTGTTAGCCGTTGTGGCGGGCGTTATCGTCGTTTTCACCCTGGCGGGATTGCTCAATCGCGTGCGCCAGCATCAGGCAGCCGAGCTAGTGGAGGAGCAGTGATTTTTGCGCGATCCTGCCGTCAGGCTCTATTCTTAACGTTATGAATAAACTCATCGAACTCAGACGCGCCAAAAGGTTGGCGCTCTCTTTACTGCTTATCGCCGCTGCTACCTTTGTCGTTACGCTGTTTTTGCCGCCCAATTTTTGGGTGAGCGGCGTGAAGGCGATTGCTGAAGCGGCGATGGTCGGCGCGCTGGCGGACTGGTTTGCGGTGGTGGCGCTGTTTCGCCGCGTGCCGATTCCGATCATTTCTCGTCATACGGCGATTATCCCGCGTAATAAAGACAGAATTGGTGAAAATCTCGGCCAGTTCGTGCAGGAAAAATTTCTCGATACCCAGTCGCTGGTGGCATTGATTCGGCGTCATGAACCGGCGTTATTGATCGGTAACTGGTTTAGTCAGCCGGAGAACGCCCGCCGCGTTGGTCAGCATCTGTTGCAGATCATGAGCGGTTTTCTTGAACTGACCGATGATGCGCGCATTCAGCGCCTGCTTAAGCGCGCAGTCCATCGGGCGATTGATAAGGTCGATCTCTCCGGCACCAGTGCGTTGATGCTGGAGAGTATGACCAAAAACGATCGCCATCAGGTGCTGCTGGATACGCTGATCGCACAGTTGATCGCCCTGCTTCAGCGCGATAAATCGCGCAAGTTTATCGCCCAGCAAATTGTTCGCTGGCTGGAGAGCGAGCATCCGCTAAAAGCCAAAATTTTGCCCACTGAATGGCTGGGCGAACATAGCGCGGAGTTAGTTTCTGACGCGGTGAATTCTTTGCTTGATGATATTAGTCGCGATCGTGCGCATCAGATCCGCCATGCGTTTGATCGCGCCACCTTCGCCCTGATCGACAAGCTGAAAAACGATCCGGAAATGGCAGCGCGAGCCGATGCCGTAAAAAGCTATCTGAAAGAAGATGAAGCTTTTAACCGCTATCTCAGTGAATTGTGGGGGGATTTACGGGAATGGCTGAAAGCGGATATCAACAGTGAAGATTCTCGTGTGAAAGAACGTATCGCGCGGGCGGGTCAATGGTTTGGCGAAACGTTAATTGCCGATGATGCCTTGCGGGCGTCGTTAAATGGTCACCTGGAACAAGCCGCGCACCGCGTCGCGCCTGAGTTTTCCGCATTCCTGACGCGCCACATCAGCGATACAGTAAAAAGCTGGGATGCGCGGGATATGTCGCGGCAAATCGAGTTAAATATCGGCAAAGATCTGCAGTTTATCCGTGTCAACGGTACGCTGGTTGGCGGTTGTATTGGGCTAATTTTATATTTGTTGTCGCAGCTTCCGGCCTTGTTCCCCCTCGGCAATTTTTAGAAATCCATGAAAAACTAAGTGGCTAACCGCGAGAGAGATCAAATAAACCACACTAAAAGAATGGTAATAATGTGGCCTCTTTTCATTATCTCCCGTGGTACGGGGAAGGAAAATCATGTCACTTGTCACCGATCTACCCGCCATTTTCGATCAGTTCTCTGAAGCTCGCCAGAAAGGCTTTCTCACCGTCATGGATCTCAAGGAGCGCGGCATTCCGCTGGTTGGCACTTACTGCACCTTTATGCCGCAAGAGATCCCGATGGCAGCCGGTGCGGTTGTGGTTTCGCTCTGTTCCACCTCTGATGAAACCATTGAAGAAGCGGAGAAAGATCTGCCGCGCAACCTCTGCCCGCTGATTAAAAGCAGCTACGGCTTCGGCAAAACCGATAAATGCCCCTACTTCTACTTTTCTGATCTGGTGGTCGGTGAAACCACCTGCGACGGCAAAAAGAAAATGTATGAATACATGGCGGAGTTTAAGCCTGTTCATGTGATGCAGCTGCCAAACAGCGTTAAAGACGATGCCTCGCGTGCGTTATGGAAAGCCGAGATGCTGCGCTTGCAAAAAACGGTAGAAGAACGTTTTGGGCACGAGATTAGCGAAGATGCTCTGCGCGATGCCATTGCTCTGAAAAACCGCGAACGTCGCGCACTGGCTAATTTTTATCATCTTGGGCAGTTAAATCCTCCGGCGCTTAGCGGCAGCGACATTCTGAAAGTGGTTTACGGCGCAACCTTCCGGTTCGATAAAGAGGCGTTGATCAATGAACTGGACGCGATGACAGACCGCGTTCGTCAGCAGTGGGAAGAAGGCCAGCGACTGGACCCGCGTCCACGCATTTTAATCACCGGCTGCCCGATTGGCGGCGCAGCAGAAAAAGTGGTGCGCGCGATTGAAGAGAATGGCGGCTGGGTTGTCGGTTATGAAAACTGCACCGGGGCGAAAGCGACCGAGCAATGCGTGGCAGAAACGGGCGATGTCTACGACGCGCTGGCGGATAAATATCTGGCGATTGGCTGCTCCTGTGTTTCGCCGAACGATCAGCGCCTGCAAATGCTCAGCCAGATGGTGGAAGAATATCAGGTCGATGGCGTAGTTGATGTGATTTTGCAGGCGTGCCATACCTACGCGGTGGAATCGCTGGCGATTAAACGTCATGTGCGTCAGCAGCACAACATTCCTTATATCGCTATTGAAACAGACTACTCCACCTCAGATGTCGGGCAGCTCAGTACCCGTGTCGCGGCCTTTATTGAGATGCTGTAAGGAGTGGCAGTGACATATTCGATTGGCATTGATTCTGGTTCTACCGCCACCAAAGGGATCTTACTGGCAGACGGCGTGATTACGCGCCGTTTCCTCGTTCCAACACCCTTTCGTCCGGCAACAGCAATTACTGAAGCCTGGGAAACTCTGCGCGAAGGGTTAGAGACAACGCCGTTTCTGACGCTCACCGGCTACGGGCGGCAACTGGTGGATTTTGCCGATAAACAGGTAACGGAAATCTCCTGTCATGGGCTGGGCGCACGGTTTCTTGCGCCAGCAACGCGCGCAGTAATCGACATCGGTGGTCAGGACAGCAAAGTGATTCAGCTTGATGATGACGGTAACCTGTGCGATTTCCTGATGAATGACAAATGCGCGGCGGGCACCGGGCGTTTCCTGGAGGTGATCTCGCGCACGCTTGGCACCAGCGTCGAGCAACTCGACAGCATTACCGAAAATGTCACGCCGCACGCCATCACGAGTATGTGCACAGTGTTTGCTGAATCAGAAGCGATCAGCCTGCGCTCAGCGGGCGTCGCGCCAGAAGCGATTCTCGCCGGAGTGATTAACGCGATGGCGCGGAGGAGTGCCAATTTCATTGCTCGTCTCTCCTGTGAAGCGCCGATTCTGTTTACTGGTGGCGTTAGTCATTGCCAGACGTTTGCCCGGATGCTGGAATCTCATCTGGGAATGCCGGTAAATACCCATCCTGATGCGCAATTTGCTGGCGCAATTGGCGCGGCGGTAATTGGTCAACGAGTGAGGACACGCCGATGAAAGAGTTTTTATTTCACTCCACAGTCGGCGTCATACAAACCCGCAAAGCGTTGCAGGCAGCGGGCATGACTTTTCGCGTCAGCGATATTCCCCGTGATTTACGCGGCGGCTGCGGGTTATGCATTTGGCTGACCTGTCCCCCCGGCGAGGAAATACAATGGGTGATCCCTGGGCTGACTGGGTGATGCTGCCAACTTACTGATTTAGTGTATGATGGTGTTTTTGAGGTGCTCCAGTGGCTTCTGTTTCTATCAGCTGTCCCTCCTGTTCAGCTACTGACGGGGTGGTGCGTAACGGCAAAAGCACTGCCGGACATCAGCGCTATCTCTGCTCTCACTGCCGTAAAACATGGCAACTGCAGTTCACTTACACCGCTTCTCAACCCGGTACGCACCAGAAAATCATTGATA